>Ga0207702_10000064_pt1 | contig 120869 bp, 108 predicted proteins | sample KBSCornC62_FD_184302 | JGI IMG/M metagenome (GOLD analysis project Ga0207702, IMG submission 184302) | Corn rhizosphere microbial communities from Kellogg Biological Station, Michigan, USA - KBS Corn C6-2 (SPAdes) (version 2) | ecosystem: Host-associated > Plants > Roots > Rhizosphere > Soil ...
CGACATCTTCACATTGGTCAACTCAACCCCGGATCCGTCGCTCTTCACCCGGACCTTCACGTTGTAATCAACCACCCGCTTCACAGGTACCAGAACCTTCATCGATCCTCTTTCTATAAAGAAATCCAGTTGTCTAAACGCTCGGGCGCGGAACCTAATGGTCCAGCCAACGCCGGTCAACGTCTGCGCCAAAAACGGTGGCTTGGAGGCCTAGTGCCGACTTTCCGAAGTTCGTGAACCATCGCTGCGACTTCTTACGCGAACTTCGGAGAAAGTTATCGGCACTTGCAACTTCATGATTCTAGTACCGCTTTTCCATTTAACGGCCCAAAAGAAATCGCGGGAGGTGGTGCAGGCCCGGCAAATGGGCGGTACTAGCGGTTCTGGCCGGGCACCCACAGCACGTCGTCCGCGCCATGGTTGTTCATTGCGCGGCTTGCAACAAAAAGAAAGTCCGACAGGCGATTAACGTACTGAATCACCGGATTACCGACTGTTTCGCCGGGGCGCGTGGAAAGTTCCACGATGAGCCGCTCGGCCCGGCGGCATATCGTTCGCGCCAGATGCAGGTGCGCGGCTGCCGGACTGCCGCCCGGCAACACGAAGGAGCTCAGCGGCGAAAGATCGGCATTCAACCTGTCGATGTCTTTCTCAAGTCGCTCCACCTGAGAACCAAGCACCCTCAGCCGCTCCGCCTTGCCTTCCCGTTCGGGCACCGCGAGATCGGCACCGAGATCAAACAGGTCGTTCTGGATCAACCCGAGCATCGCATCGACGATCGGCGCGTCCTTTGAATGGAGCCTGGCAAGCCCGATGGCGGCATTGGTTTCATCAACCGTCCCGTAAGCCGCGACACGCAAATCATACTTGGGACGACGTTCGCCACTGCCAAGCGCCGTGGTGCCGTCATCGCCTGTCCGGGTATAGATGCGGTTGAGAACAACCATTCTCGGTCCTGTCCTGCGATAAGACCGATGGTCAGCGGCCCATCGCCCATATCGTCATCATGGTCACGACGATAGCAACGAATTGCAGAACCACGCGCAACCGCATCAGCCGTTGCGAGCGGTTGGGCGAACCGCCGCGCATCATGTTGATAAGACCCAACAGCAGCACCAGCGCCACGGCGCCGACCGCCAGGGGAAGCAGCATCGTACTCAGAAACGAACTCATCGACGTTTCATAGCACCAGGCGGCGCGCTTGCCCATCACCCCACACGTGGATTTCGCGCCTTCGAGCTGGGTGCCGGTTTGGATCGACGCTGCTATGATGCCACGGTTGCAAAACTAAAAAGGCTTGAACTCGCCACATCAGGCGGCGGTCGAGGGGCATCGTGAAGCAGATCCGCTACGTTTACGACGTCGCCATCGACGCGTTCTATACCTTTCTCGCCGACGACGGCTGGGCGATCGCGAGCCATATCGCCCTGTCCACCTTGATGGCGCTGTTTCCGTTTCTCATCGTCCTCACCTCGCTCGCCGGTTTTTTTGGCTCCAGGGATCTTGCCGACCAGGCGGCTGGCCTGATGCTGCAGATCTGGCCCCAGCAGGTCGCAGCCACCCTGTCGGACCAGATTCACGACGTCCTGACGACGACGCGCGGCGATGCGCTGACGATCGGCGCGGTGCTCGCCGTCTATTTCTCCTCAAACGGGGTCGAAAGCCTGCGCGTGGCGCTGAACCGCGCCTATTCCGTGATCGAGCTGCGGCGCTGGTATTGGCTGCGGCTGGAATCGATCGCCTATACCCTGATCGCGGCGTTTACGTTCCTGGCCATGGCCTTCCTGATCGTGCTCGGGCCGCTGCTGGTCGAGGCGGCGCGCCGCCACATTCCGCTCGTGATCGAAAGCAATGAAAGATGGCTCAGCCTGTCGCGCTATGGCATCACGATTTCGGCGCTGGTCGTCGCCCTGTTCATTCTGCACGCTTGGCTTCCCGCGGGCCGGCGCAGCTTCCTGCAGATCCTGCCGGGCATCATCTTCACCCTGATGGCCTCGCTGGTGTCCGGAATCGTTTTTGGCCTGTATCTGGCGCGCTTCGCCAATAATTACGTGACGATGTATGCCGGGCTCGCCTCGGTGGTAATCGCGCTGGTGTTCCTGTATTTCATCGCCGCGATCTTCGTCTATGGCGGCGAGTTGAACGCTGCGATCATCAAGTCCCGTCTTCCCGAGGGCGAGACGCTTCAAGCAGCGCAGTCGCTAAAGCCCTTGGACTTACAGGCTTGACCAGAAAGCCGTCGGCGCCGGCCGCGACAGCGGCGGCTTGGTCGGAACTGCGTCCGGATATGCCGATGATGGGAATACGGCCGTGCGGCGGCCGAAGCCTGCGGATGCGGCGGATGGCCTCGATCCCGTCGATTCCCGGCAACACCATGTCCATCAACACGGCATCGAATCCGTCCGCCGCCAGTCGCTCGATCGCCGCTTCGCCCCGGCCGATGAATTCGGCCTGGTGTCCGAGTTCGGTCAGCACCGCATTCAGCACCACCCGCCCGAATGGATTGTCTTCCACGCTCAGGATATGCAGCCCGCGCCGATGACTCATGGTGCCGTCCGCGCCGGAGGTGGCCGATTTCTCGGCCTCGCCGCGAGCCAATGTGACCTCAAGCGTGAACGTCGCTCCGCACTTTCGCGGACTGACCGTAACATCGCCGCCCATGGCCTTCGCGACCTGGCGAACCGAGGCCAATCCGAGCCCTGCCCCGCCGAACCGCGAAGCAATACCGACATTTGCCTGGGAAAACGGCCGGAACAGTCGCTTGATCTCGGCGAGTGTCAATCCGATGCCGCTGTCGGAAACCGCGAAGGTGACGCGGAGCTTGCCCTTGGCCGGGCCCCGACCGGCTGAAACTTTCAAGCCGACGCCGCCGCCCTCGGTAAACTTCACCGCGTTGTCGATGAGGTTTTCCAGCGCCGCCCGAAGCCGGACCGGATCGCCGCTCACGAGGGCCGGGAGCTTGCCGGAAATCTCGATCCGGCACTGCAGCCCCTTCGCCGCCGCGCGGCCCGCCAGAGAATCCCCAATGCTGCGGGCGAGCGAAGGCAGGTCAAACAGATCATCGCGAACGCCGGCGCCCGGGTGACCAGAACGCGCGGCATCAACGAATAGCGTTGCCAGGCTCGAAAGATGTTCAGCACCGGCCTTGATCGTGTCGACCCAGCGCCGCTCACGTTCGCCGAGACCAGAGGTTGCCAGAAGATCGCTGATCGCAAGGATGCCGGTCAGGGGCGTTCGAACTTCATGCGCAAAAGCCGCCAGCGCGGTTTCAACCACTTTCGCGGAATCAGAGCTTTTGCGTCTCGTCCGAGCATTCTTGCGCGAGCCCCCCTTGGTGGATGCTCCCGGTTTTCGCGCGCGCCTGGTTGCGGGCGCCCTGCTGGTGCGCCGTGAACTGGGTTTTCGCGCCATGATTCTCCGCCCCCCGGCCAGTTCTCACCATGCCATGGGGAACACGCGCGAGTCACGCCAATGCGCGGATAACCCCCAAGGGGACCGGCTCGCGATGGTCGCTCAGGCCAGATCCACCAGCCGGCGAATGTCACCGGGACTCATGCCCGCCGCGCGCAGTTCTCGCAAACCGGTTGCGGCGGTGGATTTGGCGAGCTTTCGGCCCGCTCTGTCCAGAATGAGGCGGTGATGGCAATAACGCGGCTCGGGCAGTCCGAGCAGCTTCTGCAGCAGGCGGTGCACGCTGGTCGACCAGAACAGGTCCTGCCCGCGAAGGATATCTGTCACTCCCTGCAAGGCATCATCGACCACCACCGACAGATGATAACTGGTCGGCGTCTCCTTTCGCGCCAGGATGATATCGCCCCATCCCTCTGGGTGGGCGACCAAGCGACCGCTTTCGCCATTCGGCCCGACGCCATCTTCTTGCCAGGCGAGGTCGCCTACCAGCGCACAAGCCTTCGCCATGTTCAGACGCAACGCAAAAGGCACGCCTGATTCCAGCATGGCGTCTCGTCTTTCGTCGGAAATCGCGTCAGACGCTCCCGGGTAAAGCGGCGCGCCATCCGGATCGCGCGGCCAGGGTTCTCTTCGTTCTCGTTCCGCCACCTGGGCCGCAATTTCGGCCCGACTTTCAAAGGCCGGATAGACCAGCCCGAGGTGGGCGAGTTGCGCCAGCGCATGCTGGTAATCGGCGAAATGGTCGGATTGCCGGCGTACCGGCTCTTCCCAGACAAGGCCAAGCCAGGCGAGGTCTTCATAGATGGCAGATTCAAAAACCGGCCGACAGCGCGCGGCATCGATGTCCTCGATGCGAAGCAAAAAGCGGCCATCGACGCGGCGCGACGCGTCAAAATTGAGACAGGCCGAAAGCGCATGGCCGAGATGAAGATAGCCGTTCGGGCTCGGCGCAAAACGATAGACGGAGGGCATCGAATGTTTCCACGGCTCGGCCGCGTTAGCCTTGCGGTTTTCGCTTCTAACATCAGGGTAGAGGCCTGCCAAAAGTGAGGGCGCGGTGATAGTCTCGCCTCGATCGCCATGACCGTCAGATTGCAATCCCAGGCCGACCTTGAAAGCGCCATCCACCGGCTTGTCCGGTGCGACCCTCGATTGAAACCCGTTCTGGAGATCGCCGGCACGCCCGCGCTCCGCCGACGCGAGGCAGGCTTTGCCGGGCTTGCCGCGATCGTCTGCGGGCAGCAACTATCCACGGCCAGCGCCGCGGCGATCTGGGCTCGGCTCAACGCGGCCTTTGATCCATTGGATCATCAAGCGATCCGCGCCGCTCGCACCGAGCGGTTGGGTCGCCTTGGCCTGTCGGCAGCTAAGATCAAAACGCTGAAAGCACTGGCGCGGGAACTCACGAGCGAGCGCCTCGATCTCGACGCGCTCGCCGACCAGCCGGCCGATCTGGCGCATGCAAGACTGACGGCGCTGCATGGTGTCGGCCCCTGGACGGCCGACATCTACCTCCTGTTCTGCCTTGGCCACGGGGACGCCTGGCCGGCGGGCGACCTTGCCATCCAGGAGGGAATCCGACTGGGCCTCGGCCTGCCCTCGCGCCCCACTGTGAAACAGATGGCTGAACTGGCCGACCCATGGCGCCCGATGCGCGGGGCAGCGGCGCATTTATGGTGGAGTTATTATCGCGTGATGAAGCGGCGGGAGGGAGTCCTTGCGACACCCGAACAGACGGCAACGACCAAACCGGCCCGCGGCCATCGCGCGGGTCAGACGTCCCCGACCACCTCGCGACGGCGTCGCTCGGATTCTTCGGCGTAACGGCGCAACGCATGGGCTTCGGTCAAAATTCCGATCGGGCGGCGTTCGCGGTTGGCTTCCACTACCGCCAGCGATTCCGCCTCGGCCGCATCAAACACCGCAATCGCCTCCTGGATATTCATGGCCGGATGCAGCACGGCGCTGCGGTGGCGTACGATATTGAGAAGGGCGCTGTCGACCAGAAGGTCCGGCGCATGCGCTTCGGCGACGATCACGAGCCCGACATAGCGGCCGGAGGCATCGATCGCGATCACCTGGTTTTGCTCGCCGAGAGGAAAGCGTTCGCGGAATTGTCGGATGGACATGGCTACATCTGCCGTGGTCACATCGCGACGCATCAGGCTAAGCACGGTGAGATCGCGAATCCAGCCGATATCGGCGGCGCTGCGAATAGTCTCGCCGCGCAGGTGAAGCCGCCAGGTGGCGAATGAATATCCGAAGAGTTCGCGCGTCAGCTGCGTGGACAGGATGACTGCGACCAGCACTGCCGTGGTCAGCCAGAGATTACCGGTCGACTCCAACGCGATGAAGGACATGGTAAGCGGACCGCCGATTACGGATGCCGACAAAGCGCTCATGCCGATCATGGCGTAGACGTTCGGATCCAGGTTCAGTTCGGGCCAAAGACTGTCGATCCCCACTGCAAACACCCGCCCACCCAAGGCGCCCAGCAGCAGAGTGGCGAAAAACAGACCGCCGCGAAAACCGCTCCCCAGGGACACCACGGAGGCCACGGCCTTGAGCGCCAGGATCGATGCCATCATCGCGAGCGGCATCGACATGATGCCACCGAACTGCAGCGCACCATGTCCTGAGGACATTACTTGTGGCGCTTGCAAGGCGAGCAGCCCGACCACAAGACCGCCCAGCGCCGGCCGCAGCGGTGGCCAGATCCTCGTCGCGGCCAAGGCCTTCTCGCAGAAGGCGACGCCACGCATGATGGAGATGCCAAACAATGCCGCGACGATTCCGAGCGCTGCCGCAATCGCCAAATCGCGACCAAGCACGTCGCCCACTGGTCCGACGCTGATCCCGAGCGTCAACTCCCCAAAGCCGTGGGCGACAAAATAGCCACTTACCGCCGCGACGCCGACCGGTGTAAGGCTCGCCGGGGTGTAGCCGCCGATCACCAGCTCGAAAGCATAAAAGGCGCCTGCCAACGGCGCCCCGAAAGCGCCGGCGATCGCCGCCGCCGCGCCACAGCCGACAATGATCCGCTGGTCGCCGCGGCGCAGATGAAAGGCACGCCCCAGCGAGGCCGCCAGCCCGCTTGCCATCTGGGTGTAGCCCGCCTCGAGCCCCACCGAGGCTCCGACGCCGCTCGACCAGACCGTCTGCAACGCCACGATGAGGCTGCCGCGAAACGACATTCGGCCGCCGTGCAGCGCATTGGCCTCGATCGGATCAATCTCTCGCGCCGGACGCCAGCGTGACAAAACGAGAAAGGCAAAGCCCAGCGCTAGTCCGCCCAGCGAAGGCACGAGCAGCGCCATTACGGGATCGATGAAAGCCTGGCTCGACAGGCGGGCCCCGGCTGGAAGGTCGAACAGCAGTCGATGAAGGCCTGAGACCGCAGCGCTCATCGCAGCGACCACCCCACCGCCCATGGTTCCCGCCACGAGCGCGAGCAACACGAGGCTGGTCTCGTACGATCGAACGAAGGCGCGAAGCCTTCGCGGCGCTTCGAGATAGCGGCTCATGGCACCCATCGTGGTTGCAACAATCGCGCGGCGAATGCCGGCATCTGATTTAGCGGCAAGCAAACCGATCCTGCAATCGATCCGCATTCACGGAGGCGGATAAGCCCATCAAGCCCCTTCACAATGCCGTCACGCTGCATGTAGTATGTGAGCGCATGCTGCTTTGCAGCCTATATGGGAGGCCAGGAGCGTCACTTGAACGCACATGTCTCACAAGGCGGTTGGCCGGTTCTTGTGCTGAACGCGGATTTCCGGCCGCTCAGCTACTATCCACTGTCGCTGTGGTCCTGGCAGGATGCGATCAAGGCGGTGTTCCTCGACCGCGTGAACATTGTCGAGCACTACGATCGCGCGATTCGCAGCCCAAGTTTCGAGATGCGGCTGCCGAGCGTGGTCTCACTGAAATCCTTTGTCGCGCCCACCAGCCAGCCCGCCTTCACCCGGTTCAACGTGTTCCTGCGGGATCGTTTCGCCTGCCAATATTGCGGGGCGCCGGAGGATTTGACGTTCGATCACATCATTCCGCGCAGCAAGGGTGGCCAGACCACCTGGGAAAATGTCGTCGCGGCCTGTTCGCCCTGCAACCTGCGCAAGGGCAATCTGACGACGCAACAGGCACGGATGTTTCCGCGGCAATCACCCTTCGCGCCGACCGTGCATCAATTGCATCGCAACGGCCGACTGTTCCCGCCGAACTATCTGCACGATAGCTGGCTCGATTATCTCTATTGGGACACCGAGCTCGATCCGTAACCGCGATCCACGCTGCTCACGCGACATACCGCATGACGCGGGGCTAACCGCATCGGCAGCGTGCTCGGCCGCAGGTCACGCGTTGTATCGGCCAGACCTCCGCTCCCGGCAGCAGATCCAGATCGAAATGATGCATCAGCATGGCGAGGATGATGGCCGCCTCCTGCAGCGCGAAGGCGGCGCCAATGCAGGTCCGGGATCCAATACCAAACGGCATGTAAGCAAAGCGCCCAATCTCGCTTCGCTTGCCTTCCATGAGACCGCGAAGGATCGAAAACGTCGGGACGATCCCACCAAAGCCGGTGGCGGTGCAGCACGTAGGGTGAGATCACGATGAGCGAGCCCCGCTTCACCGGAATGTTTCCGAGATCATCCGATTCGACCGCCTGCCGGCTCAGCGCGGCAATCGGTGGATAAAGCCGCAGCGCCTCTTCTAAGACCGCTCTCGTCACTACCAGCCTGTCGGCGAGACCTTCCTCGCCGGCGCCAAGCTCACGGTCGACCTCCTCCTGTATCTGGCTCCGCCACTGAGGCGACTGCGAGAGCAGGAACAGCGACCACGCCAGCGTGTTGGCGGTGGTCTCGTGGCCGGCGGACAGAAACGTCAGAATGTTCGACCGGACTTCGGCGAGGCTCATCCGTTGCCCTGTGGAGGGGTCGAGCGCCCGCAGCAACAGCGTCAGGAGATCTTCCGGAGCGCGCCCCGGTGGGGCGTCGGCGAGCCTTCGGCGTCTCGCCTCGATCAGGTCGTCAATGACTCCTTCGAAATAGGCCATCGCCCGGCTCACTCGCGCCTGTCCCGGGCGCGGCACCCAGGCGGGAACCCCCAGCAGATCCAGTGCGCCGATTTTCCCGATCCCGCCGAAATACGCATTCATGGCTAGCCGGAAACCCTCGGCGTCTTCACCGATCCCATCGGAGAAGATGGTCAGCGCGAGCACATTCAGTGTGACCAGCCCCATTTCGGCGGCCGCATCAATGACGGCATCAGGTCCGAGCCGCTGCCAGTTTGCGGCCAATTCATTGGCGGCCACGAGCATCGATTGCGCGAAGGAATTCACCGTGCGTTTGGCAAATAACGGGGCCAGCGCGCGCCGCTGCACTTCCCAGCGGGGTCCTTCGACGCTCAACAGACCGTCTTCCAGTCCATTTGAGAGGATACGCCGCTGGATCGGATCCTTGCGGTAATTTCCGGCATTATCGAGAAGAACGCGCTTGATCGCGGCGGGCTCATGCACCAGGACGGCTTCGACAAAGGGAAGCCCAACCTTGGCAATCGGCTCCTGGAAGAATTCAGCGCTCCAGCACTCGATCGGATTCCGCGCGAGGGTCGTAAGCAATTCCAGGAATCCCAGCCGTCGCTCCGGCGGACGTGGAGCGGGCGGGCAATAATCGATTTTCAAAACGTCAAGCATAGGCGGGCAATGCCATCATCGGCTGCCGTAGCGCGAAAACACGAAAACCAGCGGGGGCTCCGCTGTTGCGAAGCCCCTCACCGAGCCGATCAGACGACAGCCATTCTTCCGGTTCACCAGCCTCGGGTGCCGAAGCTGAAGCCGATGCTGGGGCCACCGCCATAGTAACCGTAGCCGCGATCGTAGTAGCCGGGCCCGCCATAATAACCGTAGCTCCGGCGAACCACGTAGCCATCATCGCCGCCGTAGTAGCGTTGGACATAGCGAGGGCCGCGGGTCCGATAGCAACGGCCATACTCGTTACAGACGAGACGGACCTGCTCGGGGGCGACGAACCCAGTTGAGATCGATGCCGCCGGGGCAAGCGGTGCAGCGCCTGCTGTCGACGCCATCATGCCGGCCGCGAGAACTCCTAACGCAATTGTCTTCATGAGCTTTCTCCTCCTTTGAAATCAGTCGATCTCTTCAATGATAAGCCGTTCACGGGGTTCGACGATGTAAGTGTGGCTGTCCCGGTTGATGTAGCGATACTCCCGAAGGGTCGGAGCCTCCCGATAGACGGTTTCAGGAAACGCCTCGATCTCCACGCCCTCCGGCACCCGCTCGCCGGTGCGGATCTCGGTGCGAACCGTGCTGCCGATGGTCCGACGCTCGACAGGGTGCGCCCTGACGTGCTTGCGGATCACCTCACGATCGCGATCGTTGAACGTCGTCTTGCGCTGCTCGGCCCGCGCCGGAGCAGACGCAGTGGCGCGGCCGGAATACGGCAGGACGGCGACGATCTTGTAGCTGGATGGCTCAACGACAACGACTTCGTCTTTCACCAGGACGAAGTTGTAGCCGCGGTACTGGGGCACGATCTCCACGACTTCAGCCGGCAACGGCTGCAGCCGGATATCGCGCGGCACGACCGTGCCGACGGACAGGGAGAAATTGACGTTGGTGAGCGGCCGCACGTTCAGGTGCGAGATCGAACTGCTGATGCGGGTCCGCTGCTGATCGTTGATGTCAACGGAGGTATTCACATTCTTATTCGACGAACGGTCGGCCGTGTTCTGCTCGTTGTTGGGCTGCTGGGCGGTTGCGCTCGATCCACTATTCGTGGGTGACTGCGCCTGGCTGGTGCCCGACGCCGGCTGATTGGCGCTCTGGGTATTCGTGATCGAGGGAGAATTGGTCTGCGCCCGGTTGGAAGGCGTCTGGTTCGATGGCTGGTTTGTTTGCGCCTGACTGGAGTTATTTGCCGCAGGCGCTTGCGTCGTATTGGTGCTCGTGCCGGAGCTGGACGACTGGCTAGCGGTCTGACCGCTTGAGGACGACGACGGCGACTGTGCCGAGCTGGTCGAACTATTGGTCTGCGCCGATCCCGACGATGAACTGGACGAGGGGGTCGACGTTGAAGACGGCAAAGTGGAATCCTGCTGACGTGGTGGCGCCGGGGAATTCGAATTCGATGTACTTGGAGATTGCGCGAAAGCCGAGGTCGCAATTGCGATTGCAGCAGTCGTGGCCAAGAATAAACGCTTATCCATCTTAAACCTCCCAAAATCTCGACGCAGATCCCACGCTACGCGAGGTTCCTCCTCGGAAATGTCGGCAATGGGGTCCCTCCCTGTCCAACAAACTGGATCGGAGAAAGACCATCCACCGGCTCGGCAATAACGGGAAAATTCGGTAGTAGTTCCTTGGCGAGCGGTTCCTTGGCGATCGACATCCCATGGCCGGACGCCTTGCTGTCAGTTGCCAGAAGCTTCGCGAACAGCTTCCAATGGAACTCGACCGTGAGGCTTTCGCGACTTTCGAAGGGGGAAGATCGATGGCTGGGGAATATCCGGTGCCGTCAAGACGCCAATTTCTCGCCCTTGCCGCCGCCGCAACCGCGCTGCCTTCCGTGGGACTCTCCCGCGCCGAGCCGCGCATCATTCTCAATGATGCGAGCCGGCTCAATGCGACGCCGGTCGCTCGCCACACTTCCTTCAGTGGCACGCAAAACGTCGATGACCTGATCGCCCGCCTCCGAGGCGAGCTCAAGGAGGCCGCTGCCGCGAAGCGCCCGGTCGCAGCATCAGTGGCGCGACACTCGATGGGCGGACAAAGCCTGCCTCTCGATGGCACGGCGGTGACCCTGGACGGCGGGCCGCTGGAAATCGACAGCACATCGAAGCTCTACCGCACATCGGCGGGCAGTCGCTGGCGCGACATCATTCGCGCGCTCGATCCCCACGGCTTCTCGCCGGCCGTCATGCAGTCCAACAGCGATTTCGGCGTGGGGAGCACGTTCTGCGTCAATGCCCATGGCTGGCCGGTGCCTTTTGGACCGTTTGGTAGCACGGTCAAGGCTATCCGCATGCTGCTCGCCGACGGTGCGTTGATGCGGTGCTCACGCACCGAGAACGCTGAACTGTTTTCACTGGCGATGGGTGGCTATGGCCTGTTCGGCATCATTGTCGAGCTCGACGTGGAAATGGTGTCGAATCACCTGCTCGAACCGCGATTTGAGCGGATCGCGCCAGAGAAATTTGCGCAAAGCTTCGTGCAGACGATCGAGACCGAGAAATCCCTGACGATGGCCTACGGACGAATGTCGGTTGCGCGCCGGAATTTCCTTGGTGATGCGCTGATGGTGACGTACCGCCCGACCCGGAGCGAGCCCGGCCTGCTCCCGGTTGCGGATGGCTCCCGAAAGCTCGCCGGGCTGACCAACGACATCTATCGCGCGCAGACCGGATGGGAGACCGCCAAAAAGCTGCGGTGGTCGTGGAGACGCGGATCGGACCGATGGTCAGCGGCAATCCCACCACGCGGAACGCGTTGTTGATCGAGCCGGTCAGTAATCTCGCGCAAAAGGACGTAAGACGCACTGACATCCTGCACGAATATTTTATCGCTCCCGAACGGTTCGGCGAATTTCTGACGGCCTGCCGTGAGATCATTCCGAAATCACGCGCCGAATTCCTCAACGTGACATTGCGCTATGTCGCAGCCGATACCACACCCGTGCTGACGATTGCGCCCACTCGACGGATCGCCGCCGTGATGTCCTTCTCACAGGAAATGACGCCAGAAGGCGAGGCCGACATGAAACAGACCACGGAAGCCCTGATCGACCGGGTGGTCGCGCTTGGCGGCGCTTTCTATCTGCCCTACCGCCTGCACGCCCGTCGCGATCAGGTGGAAAAGGCCTATCCCGCCGCAGCGTCCTTTGTCGCGGCCAAACGCCGTTACGATCCAAATCTGCTATTCCGCAACGCCATGTGGGATACCTACTTCGCGTGAGACTGAAACGACCGTGCCGCGCCGGAACCATGGCGGGGTCAGTTTACGCGCCCCTTTCAAGACCGCTTGTGGCGTCATAAGATCGGGACTGGTCCAGTGCGGTGCGGGCAAGTTGGTATCTTCTGCCGTTCAGGGCATCTTGATAGACTTTCAAGCCGTTTCCCGCACCCGCGATCATGACCACGCAAGGCCTTGATCAGGGCCTCGTGATAGTCCGGCAGGCAGGAGTGTTCCCGATGCCCTCAATCACCGAATGGAAAGTGCCGGCCGCACATCAGCCCCGCGCCGGCGATTACCCGTTTGCCCTGGACGCGGCCTTGTCTTCCATCGTCGGCCTGCATTCGATCGTTCCCGCCGACGCCTTCAGCGCCGAGACGTTGGGGACTGAACGCGCCGGCAATGGCGTCGTGATCGACGACGGGCTGGTATTGACCATCGGTTATCTGATTACCGAAGCGGAAACCGTTTGGCTGCATCTGGACGGCAACCGTGTCGTGCCCGGCCATGCGTTGGGTGTCGATGCGGAATCCGGCTTTGGCCTGGTACAAGCTTTTGGATCGCTGGACATCTCGCCGCTGCCGATCGGCTCGTCGGCAAAGGCCGAGGTCGGCGACCGGGTGATCCTCGCGGGCGCCGGCGGGCGCACCCGCTCGGTCGCCAGCCAGATCATCGCCCGGCAGGAATTTGCGGGCTATTGGGAATACCTGTTGGATGACGCGCTCTTCACCCATCCGGCGCATCCAAACTGGGGCGGCGCCGGGCTGATCTCCCATCGTGGTGAACTGATCGGCATCGGGTCATTGCAGCTAGAGCGCAAGCGCGACGGCCGCAACGAGCATGTGAACATGGTGGTGCCAATCGATCTGCTGCATCCGGTCATCGACGACCTGCGCAAATTCGGCCGCGTCAACAGGCCGGCGCGGCCGTGGCTCGGGCTGTTCTCAACCGAAATCGAGGATCGGATCGTGGTGGTCGGTGTCGCCAGCAAGGGGCCGGCCGCGCGGGCCGAACTGAAAACCGGCGACGTCATTCTGGCCGTGAACGGCGAACCGGTATCGAGCCACGCCGCCTTTTATCGCAAGCTATGGGCGCTCGGCCCCGCCGGCGTCGACGTTCCGCTGACCGTCTATCACGAGGGCGTCACCTTCGACGTGGTGCTGACTTCCATGGAACGCAGCCGGCTATTCAAGGCGCCGCGGCTGCATTAAGCCGGTTCGAACAGAAGGCGTCGAGGCCCGGACGAGCGATCCACGCCGAAACCTGCCTTCTTCGAATTCGTCGAGCTTTTAGGGATCCACCATGAGCGAAACCGTCGTCGATGATCTGGTGGCGATCCTGCCACCGCTGCTGCAATCACTCGATACGCTCGGCTTCGTCGTACGCCATCTCAATCCGCCGGACTTTGCTCTCGTGATGGAAACGGCGGGCGCTCCCGATCAGGCGTTGCGCGCGGTGCGTGCCAAGCTGTCGGCCTGGCCCGAGGAATTCGCCCATGTGCGCACGCCGCTGGATGATGCCTGCGACGCCACGCTAAGCGCTTATGATGGTTTGCGCGCCGTGCAGCGGGGCGATGGCGACCTGATGGCGGTGTTTCGTGCGCTCCGCTATTTTCCACGGGCGCAGGAGGCGATCTATCCTTTGACCGCCACCCTGCTCCCGGTCAGCCGTTTCTTTCTCGATCCGGCGACCCGGGATGACGAAAGCCTCCTGGTCCGGCTCGCAGCGACACCAGGCGAAGACACCGGCATCTTCCATCAGCAGAATGATCGCGGGATGCGCGGGGGATTTTCGCTGTACATTCCTGAATATTACACGGCGGACCGCGCCTGGCCGCTGGTGGTGGCGCTGCACGGCGGCAGCGGCCACGGCCGTCAATTCCTCTGGACCTGGCTGCGCGATGCACGCAGCCATGGCGCCATTGTCGTTGCACCCACCGCAAGCGGCGATACCTGGGCTTTGACCGGCGATGACATCGATACCGAAAATCTGTCGCGTATCGTCGACACGGTGCGCTCGCGCTGGAACGTCGATCCGAACCGGCTTCTGCTCACAGGCATCAGCGACGGCGGCACCTTTTGCTACGTCACCGGCCTGCAAGACGGCTCCCCCTTCACCCATTTGGCGCCGATCGCCGCCACCTTTCATCCCATGATCGCGGAGATCGCCGATCCGGCACGGCTGCGGCAGCTGCCGCTCTATTTGGTGCATGGCGCGCTGGACTGGATGTTTCCGGCCGAGATCGCCAGACAAGCCCGCAAGGCACTGACGATGGCCGGCGCGCACGTGACCTATCGAGAGATCGAGGATCTCAGCCATACCTATCCGAGCGAAATCAACCCCCAACTCCTGCGCTGGCTGAACGACGCCTCGGCCTGAACTTGCCGCGCTCACCGCCGGGCCTGTCCGGTTCCGGGAACTTTTTCCGATCCGGCCACGTTGCATCGGGCCAGGAGGGAAATGTCATGCAAACCTTTTTCGGAATGATTTTGGGCGCGCTGCTTTTGACGGGGGCCGTTTATATCCGCGATACCATGGTCACCTCATCGGTCGCCAATGGTCAGGCGGCTCAATCCGTTCAGCCGCTGGTGAACTGGGAGGTCGCCAACAGCGACTGGAATGCCATGAAGGCGCGGGCCCATGACGACTGGGTACGGCTGTCGTCCAGGTAGGTCGACGAGGTCAGTCGAACACGCACTTCGAACAGGTCACTCGAAACACGGCAGGCCCTGAAGCGCGGCAGGCCATGGCGGCACGGCGACTGTCCGCGCCGCCATCAACTCAAGGCCGGCTCAGGCGCCTTTCAGCTTCTTGTTGCACTCGCTGTAATAGCCGCCGCCTTTCTGGATCCACTTCAAGCCACCATTGCCGTTGCTGGTCTTGTTGGCATTGTACTGATCGACACAGGTGTGCAGGCGCGCTTTGCCAGCGGTCTCCTTGGCGTATTTGGAATCCACCGCCGAAGGGAAGACAGCCGCACCGGCTGCGGCGGGCGCCGCCGGTTTAGTCTCAGCGGATTTTGGCTCAGCCGGCTTGCTCTCGGCTGGCTTACTCTCCGCCGCCTTGGGCGCAGCAGGCGCGGTGGCTGCCGGCGCTGTGGCAGCGGCAGGCGTCGCGTCAGCACCGCATTGGGCCTTGCGGAAATCATTCCACTTCTGGCCGTTGAGCGTGCCGCCATCCTTGGCGGACTTATATTTGGCGCTGCACTCCTGCATGGTCAGGGCCTGCGCCGGTGTAACCGCCAGCGCGACCAGACCAGACACGGCAGCGGCACACAGCAATCTCGCTTGAATGTTCATTTTTCCCTCGTTCTCCTTGGGGCATGGCTAATTGGCGCAAATATCCTAACGCAGCCACGGCGTGTCGCAACTAACTGCACAATCAAAGGGCCAAAATAGTGTGATCACCCCGCGTGACTTATTCATCAACGGTTCAGCAAAGTCCCGCGACGGTGCCCCTGTCATCAACCCCGAGGTTTCTCCATGACAATTCCGTTTCGCCTGACCGCTACCGCCTTCGCTTCCCTGCTGATGATCGGCGCGGCTTCCGCGCAGACACCGGCGCCGACACCGTCTGCCCCGCCGGCGGCGCAGGCGCCCGCCGCCCCGGCCGCCAAGACCGACAGCAAAGCCATGGAAGCCAAAACGACTGACAAGACCACCGCCAAGAAGGCGCGCACCGCCGCTTCGCTCGAATGCTCCAAGGAAGCCGACGGCAAAAGCATCCACGGCAAGGAGCGCAAGAAATTCATGTCGGAATGCAAGAAGGACGCGGCCGACAAACCAAAGACCTGACGGACGATCGAAGGGCGAGGCGACCAAGCCCCGTCCCGTGAGTGACCGGCATCGCCTGGTGCCGGTCACGACTACGGGTGAAGCGTTGTCGCCTGGGTGGGGATTTGCCATAAGGCGACATGCCTCCCAACCGCATTTCCAGCTTTGCTCTTCCCAGCCGCGCCCAAAGCCTGAACGTGCTGGAAACTCTCCTGATCGGGGGAGTGGGCGGCCTGCTATTCCAGCTATTCAATCTGCCGGGGGGCCTGATCTCGGGCGCGATGATCAGCGTGGCCGGCGCCGCCCTGGCAGGTCGGCCTTTGATGATGCCACCTCTTCTGACCCAGTCGATACTGGTGATCCTTGGAATTTCGCTGGGATCGCTGGTCTCCTGGGATCTGCTGCAGCATGTCGGCGCCTATCCGCTGACCATCGCACTGCTCGCGGCGGCGACCTTCTCTGCGACCTTCGGCAGCAGCATGTACCTGCAGCGGGTGCACCAATGGGATCAGACCTCGGCCTTTCTCGCAGGCAGTCCGGGCGCGCTGTCGCAGATCATCATGCTGGCCATCGAGAAGAACGCTGATGTTTCAGCCATCGCGGTGGTGCAGACGATGCGGGTCATCATCCTGACCGCCGCGCTGCCGATGCTGCTCGCGGCAACCGGGCTGGCGCCAACGACCTCACCTGCGGCATTGACGGCCTCCACCTCGCCTTCGGGCCTCGCCGCGCTGATCGCAGCCGCGCTTTGCGGCGCAATGCTGCTGCGGCTGATCAAATTCCCGGCGAGCTGGATGTTCGGCGCCATGCTCGGCTCCAGCGTGTTGCATGGCGCAGGCCTCGTCGAGGGCGGCGTACCGCCCTGGCTGCGCGGCGTTGCCCTGGTCGGCATCGGCGCGCTGATCGGTACCCGCTTTGCCCGGATGAAGAAAGCCACCCTGCTCAGCCACATCAACGCGTCGCTCGGGTCGTTCGCAGTGGCCATTGTGATCAGCGGCGTATTCGTTGCGATCATCGCACTGACCACCCGGGTGCATTTCGCCGACATCGTCGTTGCTTTTTCACCCGGAGCGATGGATGCGATGCTCGCCTTGGCGTTGACCCTGCACATCGATCCGGTCTTCGTCGGGGCGCATCATCTGGCGCGCTTTATTTTCGTGACGCTGGCGACACCGGGCATTGTGCATCTGTTCGGCCGGCCGCAGGACGACGTCGATGATTGATCGCCGTCCCGCCTATAGCGTTTTCGAGCGAAGTGGATACCGGTTCGCGTGAAGAAAACGCGTCAAAAACAGACAACTAGAGCCTCGGTTCTGATTCAATCAGAGCCGAATTAGCTCTAAAGACGCGGTTCAGGTCTTGCGGGTGGAAACCACAAAGCCCCAGACCGACAGCGCCGCCATCAAGAGCGAGATCAGCACGTTGTAGCCGGCCAGCGACAGCCCTAGAAAACGCCACTGCACTTCATCGCAGCGGATGATCTTCACCTGATCGAGCCGCTGCAGCAGACTGCCGGCGCTGCCGAGATCGCCGATCGGCCCGGTGCAATCGGTCGGGCCTTTCCAGAACCCCCATTCGACGCCTGCATGATAGCCGCCGAGCCAACCGTTGGCGAGCGTGGCCAGGCCGAGAACGACGAACCCTGCCATCAGCGCGCCGCGCGGCGCCCGGCGCATCGCCGCCAAAGCCAGCAGCGCCGCGAGCGGGATAGCGAGATAATAGGCGTAGCGCTGCTCCAGGCAGAGCGGACAGGGCCGGATGTCCAGCACCAGCTGAAAGAACCAGGCACCGGCAATGGTAACGGTAGCCACCGCCAGGATCACCAGCGCCGGAAGGCTGGAATCGGCCGCAATCATTCGGCGAGAGGAAGAAATCGCATCAGAGGTCACGTTATCTCCTGCCGGCTTGCTGGCGTTGCCTTCGCGAGATCGGTCTTCCTTATCTCCCGGGATGGGAGCCGCTGTCGAGCCGTCCGGCGATCACACCCGCGCGGGTTGACCTTGACGCAGGAGCGCTATATTCCGGCCTCTTCGCGATCCCCTTTCCGGCTTTTCGCCCGGGGCTCTCGAAGCCCCTGTGGCGGAACTGGTAGACGCGCTCGACTCAAAATCGAGTTCCGCAAGGAGTGCTGGTTCGATTCCGGCCAGGGGCACCAATTTGCGCAGCGCGTTTTGCAGCGCCTTCTTCAGCGCTCGCGAATAGCGCCTAATTGCCCTCATCACCGCAGCGCCGCTTCCACCTGCGACACGAGCGACTGCACGACTTCGCCGTAAGCCTGACTGTTCAGATGCGGGCCGCCATCCATCACGATCATGCCCCGGGAAAATGCCTGCCGGAATTCGGCCTGGATCGGGCCTGTGACATCGACGCTTTTGATCCCGCGCGCGGCGAGTTGCTGCTGAATGGCGGCCATATTGGCTTCGCTGTCGACGACGCCCTTCCGCTGGTCGTTCGACCGCGCGTATTCATAGAGCACAACCGCCGTGCCACTGGGCACCGAGCCAACCCGCGCCAGTGTCTCGGCACTGCTGGCGCCGTTCACGCCCATATTGATGACGCGTAGCTTGTGGCCGCGCGCGCGCAGTGCGGCTTCCAGTTGCGCCGGATAGGCTTGTGAAATCGGCACCCCGCGTCCCCTCGTGTTGCTGGTGCCGAGGGCGACGATAGTGCCCGATGCCGCCTGCGCAACACCGTCCGCCATACCCAACAGCAATACGGCCAGCGCAAAAACCTGGGGCGCCCCGCCTCGTGAAAAACGGCCGCATGACGAGAATGAAGAGAAAACATGGACCGTCGCGCCGGCAACCATCTTCAGCGACGAAGGCATTGAACTCCCCCCAAATTGATTTTGGCAAAAATCTTTTCTGTATTTTTCCATTGGTTTTCTATAGCGGCCCAACGCCCTGACGGCCACGCATTTCAGCTTAGCTGCAGGCTCGTTCTGCTGGCATAAAGCGAGTTTGTTGATATCCTCCTTGGCAAAATCGCAGCGCTGTCGGTCGCTGTCGAGGAGGAGTTGCACGTGGCAGGCATTCTGGACGGCAAAGCTGCATTGGTAACGGGCGCGGGCTCCGGCATCGGGCAGGCAACCGCGATCGCCATGGCACGTGAAGGCGCACGCGTCGCCGTGTCCGATCTCTCGAAGGAGGGAATTGCCCAGACCGTCGCGCTTATCCAGGCCGCCGGCGGTCAATCGATCGCGATATCGGGTGATGTTAGCATCGAGGCCGATGTCGCGAACATGGTGGCAGGCACGGTCTCGGCATTTGGGCGCATCGACTGCGCATTCAATAATGCGGGCATTGCCGGGCGCTCGGTCGGCCCGGCCGGCCAACGCATCCATGAACTCTCGCAGGAGAGCGTGTCAAAGATCATTTCCGTGAACCTGATGGGCGTATTCCTCTGCCTGAAGCACGAGGTCATCCAAATGCTCAAGCAGGGTCATGGCGGGGCGATCGTCAACGCGGCCTCGGTCGCAGGGCTGATCGGGCTGGCCACATCGGGCCATTATTCCGCGACCAAACACGGAGTCGTCGGGCTGACCAAGACCGCGGCGCTCGAATATGCCGCGGACGGCATCCGCGTAAACTGCGTCAACCCCGGATACATCAAGACGCCGATGACCAAAGAGGCCGTGGCCGAAAACTACGACGCGGTCATGGCCAAGGTGCCGATCGGCCGGCTGGGTATACCGGAGGAGATCGCGGAAGCTGTCGTCTGGCTATGTTCGGACAGAGCATCCTACGTGACGGGCATTTCGCAAATCGTCGATGGTGGTTACACCGCGGCTTGATAATGCAGATGCGGCCAAAGAACCGAGCGGCACCTGCCCCTAACCAGCCTTCGGCGGCATTTCGTCAAAGGTGACGCCGATACGCTTTTCCTTGCGCCATACCACGCGGCAGGGCAGCCGCCGGCCTTCGGCCGGCAAAAACAGCGTAAACCTCTCGGGAATACCGACCGGGCTGACAACGTCCAGCGCCGCGCCGATGTTAGAGAGGTTACGCACCGTGCAATCGATCGCGCCGCCGAATTCGATGATTCCGGCCTTCAGAACGCGACGCCGCGGCGTCTTCCGTTTGTCTTCCATGCGCCATCCAAGCCGTCGGGTTGACGAAGCAGGACGAGACGTAGCCAGACATACTTATTGGGCAATCATTTGACTACCGGCAGCCCGAAAACGGCCGAATTTCCCTCGGGACAGGCCATGTCAAAAGCAGCCGCCCGCCGCCCATGATCCATTCCCGCCTTTCGAAACCATTTGGTCGAGCGAGCCCAAAACACTGACTAGGCGGCCTGCCGGCGGGGCGCCGGGAACGCACGGTCCGCTCGGGGGCGTTGACCGCTGCCGGGTTCTTGCTACAAGATATTTTCCAATGAAATACTAACTTCAACCTGCCCCTCGCAGACAGGAGAATATAATGGACTTTAATTTACCGGGAGAGAACGACCCCAGACGCATCGAAGTCCGCAACTGGTTCAAGGCACATCCCAAAGCCACCTATCCGCAAATGGCCAAGCAAGGCTACACCGTGCCGCATTGGCCGAGGCCCTGGGGGCTCGAGGCTGATCCAGAACTTCAATTGATCATTGATGAAGAAACAAAACGTGCAGGCATCGTGCCTCCGCACACCTACAGCCCGATTGCCACCAACCAGTGCGGGCAGTCGCTGCTGACGCATGCAACAGATGAGTTGCGGCAGGAACTGCTGCCCCCAGCGATTGCCTGTGAGCAGAGGTGGTGCATGCTGTTCAGCGAGCCATCGGGCGGCTCCGACCTCGGCTCGCTGCGAACCACCGCGCGCCGCGACGGCGACCACTACATCATCAACGGCCAGAAGATCTGGAATTCGATGGCGGACAAGGCCCAGATCGGCGTCGTCATCGTCCGCACCAATCCCGATGTGCCCAAGCACAAGGGCCTTTCGATTTTCCTGATCGATATGAAAACCCCCGGCGTTGACGTCCGCCCGATCATGGACATGACCGGCGAGGAGCCCGAATATAACGAAGTGTTCCTGACCGATGTGCGGGTCCCCGCCAAGCGCATGCTCGGCAAGGAAGGGGATGGCTGGCGCATCGTGATGGAGCAACTGCAGACCGAGCGCATGGGCATGACCAATCCCGGCGCCGTCTGGGGTTTCGGTCCGACCGCGCGCGAACTGATCCTCGGTCTGATCCAGACCGACAAGATCAAAGATCCTGTCGTGCGCGATGAGGCCGCCAAGATCTATGTCGAGGGCGAACTCCTACGCTTGTTGACCTATCGGAACCTCAGCAACCGCATCAACGGTAAGCCGCCCGGTCTCGAAGCCAACATCGGCAAGATGGTCGCTTCCCCTCACGGCCAGCGCATGTCAGATCTCGCCAAGCGCACCCAGGGTCCTGCCGGCATGATCGAGCAGCCGGAAGTTCTTCCGCTGCCCGACAAGGATTACGGACTGTTCGCCAATTGGGATTATTCCTACTGGTTCGGTGTGGCGGCAACGCTCGGCGTCGGCACCCAGGAGATCCTCAAGAATAGTGTTGCCGAACGTGTGCTCGGGCTGCCGCGCGACCTCGATCCGACCGCCGGTGTTCCCTACAAGGAAGTTGCACGCCCGCAGCTCAAGGCCGCCGGCTAAGGAAGGAAAACAACCATGAATTTCACCTTGAGCGAAGAACACGAGGCGCTGCGCGACGTCGCCAAGAACTTCCTTTCCAAGGAAGTTAATTTCTCGAAATTGCTGGTGCCCGGCGCTACCGTCGAGCAGGCAGGCTATGACGAGATGTGGCCGAAGATCGTCGAACTGGGTTGGCCCGGAATCGTCATCCCCGAGACCTATGGCGGGCTCGGCATGAGCTATATCGATCTTGCCATGATCATCGGCGAAACCGGCCGTTACCTGGCATCGGCGCCACTGTTCGGCACACTCGCCGGAGCCTGGGCGATTGAGAAGGCTGGCAGCGAAAAGCAGAAGACTGACCTGCTCGGCTCGGTTGCCGCCGGCCAGCTCAAACTGGCGCTGGCCGTTTCCGATGCCGACGGCAACATCGATGGCGAAAAATCAGACGCTACCGCGACTGAGAGCGGCGGCAGCTGGCAGATCTCGGGCAGTAAATCCTATGTGGTCGATGCCCCCTCTGCGGACAAGATTGTCGTCATGGCCAACACCAACGCCGGCAAGAAGTTCTTTGTTGTCGACCGCAAGGCCAAGGGCGTGACGGTTGAGCTCCTGAAGTGGCGGGACATCACCCGGCAGGTTGCCAACGTCCGGTTTGACAAGGCGCCAGCTGAACTGCTTCCCGAGAGCAAAGCCGACACCTGGGTCTGGATCCGCAATCGGCTCTATCTCGTTCTCGCCGCAGAAAGCGCCGCGGGCATCGAAAAGGCGCTGGGCGATGCGGTCGACTACGCCAAGGAACGGGTTGCCTTCGGACGTCCGATCGGCTCGTTCCAGGCATTGAAGCATCAGCTGGCCGAGCTGAAGGGCATGAGCGAGTGTGCCACCGCAGGCGTCCACTACGCCGCCTGGGCATTGACGGAAAATGATCCGAAGGCGGCGATTGCCTGTGCGATGGCCCAAAGCTATGCCAGCGAAGCCTATCGCGACACTACTTTCCGCAACATCCAGGTGTTCGGCGCGATCGGCTTTACCTGGCAGATGCCGAACCATCTGTACTACAAGCGCGCGCGATCGAACGCCGAACTGCTCGGTTCGTCCCGCCATCAGCGCGAGCAAATCATCCAAATGCTGGAGAAGGATACCTCGCCGCTGGCAGCGTAATCACCGGCTACTCTCAATTGCCAGAAGAGGCGGCCTTGAGGCCGCCTCTTTTATTTTGAGAGTAAATGGTCAACGGAACGGGCCGGCCGCGCCCATGACTGCTCCGCTATCCACTGCTCCGTCGTCGTCACTTCGCCGAACAGGCCAATCAACTGCTGGACGGTCTTGTGAACAGCATCGGCCTTCACGTCATCTAGCGCATGGCTTGCGGAGGCATCGGCAAGAAACGTCATCCGATGGTCCCGGTGGAAGGCCTCCATCGCGGTCGCCAGGCAGGCGCCCTCTCCCGAAAAGCCCGCCAGCACAAAATAGCCTCCGACCTCGGTCATCGCATGGGCGAATTCCCGGCTGGCGTAGCAGGACGGTTTGGTGCGTTCGAACACCATGTCGGAGCCGACCGGCTCAAAGCCCGGAATCCATCTTGAGTAAGGCAATGCCGGATTGAAGAATGGTGACCGCCCGACCATGCGAAGAAATGCCACTGGCAAGCCCACCCGCCGCGCGTACGCCAGCGCGCTCCGGCAATTGTCCAGCGCCGTCTCGATGCCGGCCAGCGCAAACAGCCGCGGCGCGGCCGTATATTCCTGTTGCAGATCCAGCAGCACCAGCGTGGGAACGGCGGATCTGTTAGCGTAGGACCGCAGATTGACGACGTTCTTCATGACCGCTTCTTTCGGGCCTTCGGATTCGCAGTTTGGCGCAGTGCCGACTGGTCGAGGATTCCCGGCCGATCCCACCGTCCCTCCGGACGCATCAGCACATAGGGATCGACGCCCAGCCTCACCGCTCTCGGATCTGGCTTCGCATCGAAGACGATCTCGATGTAAGCGTGATCGGAAAAGTAAAATTCCGGTCGGCCTTCAAGCGGTTTCCAGCCCATGTTGACGTAATAGCCCAGCAGATCTTTCTGTGCGCGGCCATAGATCCTGCGATAACCCTTCATCCGGCAGAGTTCGACGCCCGCCTGCATCAGCTTGGTGCCAAGCTTGCGATTGCGGAATTCGTGGCGGACCGCCAATCGCTCCAATTTTGCGAAATCGGCGAAATAACGAACTCTCAGGCAGCCGGCAGGCTCGTTACCAACATAATTCAGGAGGTGGCTGGCGGAGAAATCGTTGCCGTCGAACTCTTCCTCATAAGGGCAGTCCTGTTCGGCGACGAACGTGGCCGCGCGTATCGACACCACCTTCATGAATTCCTCGATCGATCGCACCACGGTGATCGAGACCTCGTCACTGTCTTCGTCTTCACCGCCGAGATAAGTGTCGTAAATCTCGCGCAACGATTTGATCGACTTGCCGCGCGGAAACATGTGCAGGTGGGCCGCGAGCTTGCCTTTGAAACGAGCCCCGCGCCGAAAGCCGAGACCTTCCAGCATGCGGAAGCCTTCCGGTGTGGCCGCCCGCGCAAACAAGGGCGCCTGGCGATAATTCGGCGACCAGACCTTTTCCAGCGCCAGAGGAACGCCGCCGGCGATGGCGCCGTGGGCGTACACGCCCCACACATAGATAACCGCTGGCTTTTCGTTTTGCCGAACCAGCAGATTCAAGGGCGGATTGGTCGCATCGAGTTGCCCGCTCATCAGCCGTTCAGCGCCTTCCTCGTTGAGCAAGAGGAAAGCCAGATAACCCTCGGCGGCGGTATCGCCGGCCAGGTAACGGTCGCGGCGCGCAATTCCCCAGATCGAGTCGGGATTGTAGCGCGCGATCCGCAAAACCACGTCATTGGCTGCTCCGCCACCCATCTCCAGGCGGGCACGGGGAACCAGGCTCTCGATATCGTGGGTGGATGCACTAAACACAACAAGGCGTTGTGACAATCTGGTCAAACCCGGGGCGTCCAGCCTCCGCTTGGCGGGTCGTTGCGGCTGAAGTAACACCGCCGCCGCCCTCGTAGTTACCCGGTCATGAAGCGTCATTTCCCACTCCCGTTGCCAAACCAATGGTTCTTTGCGAAATTATGCGACGGGTGGGAGACCGTATGCATACGATTGTGAACAGGGGTGGTCCACAAGATGCGCATTTAGGCGCGGGACCCGTTGCCCCCGATTGGGAAGCCGTTCGCACCTTTCTGGAACTCGTCCGCTACGGCAGCTTCCGCTCAGCGGCGGAACGTCTCGGCCTTTCTCCCAACGCGCTGCGTCGAAAAATCGAAGATCTTGAACGCTCTCTCGGCATGATTCTGGTCACCCGGCACGTCGACGGGATTCGCACGACCGCTGAGGGCGCTGAGATCTTTCTCGCTGCCAAAAAGATGGAAGAAGCCGCTTTCGGCCTTGTCCGTGCACGCGACCGCACCTTGCCCGAGATGAATGGCGAGGTGCGTTTGGCCGTTACCGAAGCCTTTGGAACGTTCTGGCTTGGACCGCGTCTCGTGGAGTTTCAGCGCGCCTACCCGAAACTGGTCGTTGACCTCGCTTGCGCGATGCGCTCGGCGGATGTGCTGCGGCTGGAGGCAGATGTCGCCATCCAGCTGACCCGGCCGACTAACCCCGATGTGAAGATGGTCCGACTGGGACGCATTCATTCCATGCCGGCCGCGGCTCCTTCCTACCTGGACGTTTACGGGACGCCGAAGACGATCGATGATATTCGCAACCACCGGCTCGCCGTGCAATTTGCCGATCAGACACAGAGCTACCAATTTTTCGAGCAGCTATTTCCCGGCACGCCGCCGGCCGAATTGGTGAAGTTCAGCACCAACAACAGCACCGCCTTACTTTGGGCCATCATCAAGGGTGCAGGGATCGGCTGGTCGCCCACCTATGTTCACGCCATGGGCCCGCGGATGGTTCCGCTGGATATTGAGGGTACGGTGTTTCCCTTCGATATCTGGCTGACCTATCACCCCGACGCGGCACGCCTACCCCGCGTCAGGCGGCTGATCGATTGGATCGTCGAGAATTTCGATCCAAAAAGTTTTCCCTGGTTCCGCGATGAATTCATTCATCCGCGCGACTTGCCTGGACAATATCACGGGCCGCCGCTCATCAATCTTTTCGAAGGGCGCGATCCGGAATTGGCTCGGCTGGACTGAAGCAGACTTCACCCCGTCCGCGCTGCAGTAGTCGACGGCCTTACCCAGCGATCAACGCGCGGCGGGCATCCCCATCTCAATCTCGTCAGCCGGCAGCCAACGTTGTGATCGTGCTGGATCGATTAGCCACAAACCCAATATGCCGCCCAGCATCATCAGGCCTCCGCAGAGCGCAAATCCCATCTCATAACCGGTCGCGCCCGGCATATCCTGCACGAACTTGCCGGTGAGGGCAGGCGCGAAAACGCCGGCCATGGCGGCAACCGAATTGTTGATTGCTAACACGGCGCCGCGTCTCGAGAGCGGAACGACTTCCGCCAGAATGGCGGAGCCCAGCGAATAGACCACCGGCGTCAATCCGACACCCAGCGCGAGAATGCCAATTTTGCCCCAATCCGGAAGGCCGGTCACGAGAACCAGAGCGAATAGCGCGCCGCCTATCAGCAAAGAACATGACAGATAGCGGCCGCGAGCGACCTTCGAGCTTGCGCCTCTCTTCAGCATGAACTGCGAATACCCGGCCATGGCGATGCTGAGCGGAATCGTGAAAAGCACCACCAGCGAATAAATTCGCCCTGAGACAACACCGTCATAGCCGAGGCCGCGCTGGAAATAGGCCGGCAACCAGGTAAGCCCCAGCGCGAGACTCCAATAACCAAAGAAATGGGTGACAAAGCAGCCGAGAACGCTGCGGTCCAGCAACAGCGCTCGATACGAAACGCGACTGGCCGCCGGCATCCCCTCGCGGCTATCAGGACCGAGCGGTCCTTCCTTCGCCAAGACGGCCCATAGGGCAGCCCAGATCAGACCGATGGCTGCCAGCACGACAAAATTCGCCCGCCAGCCCCAATGTAGGGTGATCGGCGGTAATGCGAGCCCGGCGACCATCAGTCCGAGCGCCGATCCCTGCCCCAGGATGGCAACGGGCAGATTGCGCCTTTCATCGGGAAACCATTTATAGAGCGCATGAACGGCCACCGGCCAGGCTGGCCCTTCCGTCAACCCAAGCAGGACGCGGCAGAGGATGATGGTCACCACCAGGCTGGAGTAGAAGACGGGAAGCAAGCAGGCCGACCAGAGCAGCGCCATCACAAAAAGCAGCCATTTGGCCGAAAAGCGATTGGCCAGAAAACCCCCGGCGATTCCCCCGATCGCGAACAGCCAATAGAAGCTGCCGGCCATCAGACCATATTGCTCGGGCGTGAGCTTCAACTCGTCCATCATCGGCACGGCAACAAGGCCGAGCACAATCTTGTCGAAGAAATTGATCATCATGAACAGGGCCAGCGCCCCGGTCACGACCCAAGCCCTGCCGCCACTCAACAACGTCTGCATGATCTAGCCCGCCCGCTTCCACACGATGGAACTGCCCCAGGAACGTTTTGCCAGATTCGGGCCGTAAAGGAATACCTGCTGAAGAACCGCCTATTGCTTTGGACATTTGGAGTGGCTGCTCACTCCATGGGCAGGACGCTTTAATGGAGCGATGAACCATAACAACAGATTGCCGCGGCCATTGCTTCCAAGCTCCGCGAAACCACGCTATCAAATCCCGATGTCCCATCGGTATTTTGCCATCGCCGCCTGGCTAACGCTGGCCTTTATCACCTTTGCGACGCTGTCCCCAATCGGTTTGCGACCCGAATTGACCGATCAGACGCTGGAACATCTGGGAGGATTTTTTGTCCTCGCATTCCTGTTCGGATCGGCTTACCCGCGCCATTTTGTCGCGGTGACGACGCTCTTGCTGGCCAGCGCTATCTCCCTGGAGCTGCTGCAACTGCTCACTCCCGACCGCCATGCCCGGCTTATCGATGCGACGACCAAGCTCGCCGGCGGATTCATTGGCTTGATCGCCGCCAGAATCGCGAAGGCGGGCGTTCTGTCCTTCAGCAAATAAGAACTTGCCTCACGCTCGGCGAATAGTCTTGTCCGTTCAGGAGTAGCGAGCAGCGCCCGCAGAACCTAATTTCAACGAGTGGCATCCGGAAAGATTCGGAACCTTCGAGCTGAGAGCGGTAGGCTTCCATCTAAGACATTTTGAGTTGAGGCGCCCATGATCCTGCTTAGAGCTTTGCTTGTGGGGCTATTGCTCCAGAACGCGGCAATGGCCCAACAATACGGATCGAACAACTCCCGCCGACATGGTGTGGCGGGATCGCGCAATGCTGTGGCGACACAGCCGAGCAGCAATCCATTCGTCAACCCGATCGGTCAGGGCGTGCCGCCCGCCGTATCATCGCAGCCTTATCTGAATAGCAACCGGACCAACGTTCCGCTTGGACGAACGAATTAGGCCGCTCGTACGAACCTTCGGGTACTTGGTCAGCGCGACAGCGGGACGAAATCGTCGCTGCGACGCTCGCGATCGGGCTGGCCTTTGAAAATGAACAGGCCCCTATCGGTCGAGACGATATCGCCTCGTTGAAGGCTGTCATCGGTTAGCACCCGATCGGAGGCCCGGCGCTCCTCCTCGGCTCGCGAAGGCAGCTCGGGGACAAAGTTTCTCCTTCGCTCCGCCGCGGCCTCCTGCGCCTTCCGACGAGATTCCTTCACGTGGGCGATCCATTGTTCGCGGGTCATTTCCCATTGTGTGGCGGGGTCGGCCTCCATCGCCTGACCGAAACTGGGCCCGCCGCAGAGGACCGCCGAAACCATGGCGATAAGGGCGAGGAACACTTGCTTCATCCGATCGACCTACTGTGCCCCGTGAGAGGGCGCGGCCTAGCATGCGGTTGGTGCGAGCTGGCTCAAGCCAGATTTGCGGGGACGGAAAACAGGCGTTCAATGAGGCTGCGTTGCCGCGGTCCCGCCCTCCTTGAAATCGGGAAAGCGCGTCGACAGTACTGCGCGCAGGAATTTGAAATGCTTTATGTTCTCGGCAAGCGTCGCCAATCGTTGCTGGCCGTTTACGATCTCCGCATCGAAGAGCTGTTGGTGGTGCTTCTCGACAGCGTCCCGGGTCAGATAATCGTCATCGCCATTGCCGGAGGTGACGGCAGCGCGCGCCAGCACATCATTAATGCGAGCGTTGAGGCCCGCCCATTCAGCTTCGGCGGCTGATATTGCACCTTCGATCGACTGCGCGATGGACGCAATCCTCGCACGGTCAGTGTCGCTATCACGGTGGCCTGATCGGGTGCGGAAAAACTTGTCCGCCCTGGCGCGAAGGAAGAGCTGGAACATCTTATTTACCCGCGAGGAAGCACTAACGAAGAGGCGCGCTCCAAAACCTAGCCTGCTTTATTAGGGATAACAATTTACTAACGACTTCCCGCTCGCTCGCGGCGGTTCCCTGCTAACAGGGGGTTTCTCAGGGAATTTTTTTGCAAATTTCGGCCCCCAAATCGATGACACGACGGCAGAAGCCCACAAGGCGTGGAAGCGTAGCGACCTGAACCAACGGCAGTATTGCGAGGCGGAGGGCATTCCGCTGAAGCCCTTCGGCGACGGCGGCGCCATCCGACTGGCGGCCTGTTGGGCGCATCCGCGAAGGAAGTTTTATGATGTGCAGCAGGCCACTGGCTCGCCCGTGGCCGCAGAAGCCCTGCACCGCATCGCCGAGTTCTACGCGATCGAGACCACCATCCGCGGCCAGACCGCTGCCGAGCGGCAGAGCACGTGGCAAGCCAGCTCTTTGCCAGTGGTTGGCGCGACGATGAGGACCTGGTTCGAGCAGCGGCTCCGTCAGATCCCGCCCCGCGGCAGCTGGCCGACGCTATCCGTTATGCCTCACCCGCTGGGACGCCCTCTGCCGTTTCCTCGAAGACGGCCGCCTCGAATTCGACACCAACACTGTTGGGCGTGCCATCCGCCCAGTGACGCTTGGAGCTTAATTGCCCTCTATTCCCCCAGAAGACGCATCGGCGAAAGCCCCACCGCAATTAACGGCGTTGCCATATCCTAAAGCCTAGTTGATCGAGCCTGTCGGCTGGTCATCCGTCCGGGCCGGCAAACAGCCGCGGCAGATCACCATGATTTTCGCGAGTCGGGCATCGATGGCAGCCTCGATCTGGTCGTGCAACGACCACCATTCCGGCGAGAACTTCTTGAGCCTTGCCAGTTCGGCTTCCTTCTTCCGGCCATTGTCATCGGCCGTTCTAACAACGGGCTTGGCCCTGATGGACCTTGTCATTTGCGCCGGCCGGTTGGGATCGACGCCGAGACCGTCCCAAGCGTAGAGATGGGAGGTGTTACCGTAATTGTTAAGGCGGGCATCGGTGCATCCGCAAAGTAACATTAGGGCTGAAATATAAATAACCCGTTTGGTCATGGGGTCTTGGCTCAGCGCTCACGAGACACAGACCCGCTTAGCCCGGAAAAGCCTAAAATATGGTTAATTTTAGCTTAAACCCTTTGCCGCCGAGCAGGTCATTGGCTTGGGAGATGGCCAGAACCCTGCAAACATATCCGGCGGGAGAATCGCGGTCTCAGGATGAGGCCGCTGGGCAACCAACTGGGCACTGCTCAACGTCGAGGTTACTTCGGAGCGGTACGGCTGCGGCGTTTCCTTGAGATCGATCCGGAAAGCGGATCGACAGCGCCGCCCCCAGGAATTGAAATCTCTTATGCTCTCGGAAAGTGTTGCCAGACGTAACAGCAGCGCGCGTGGCCACATCATTAATCCGCGTTGAGGCCCGCCCACTCGGCTTCCGCAGCTGGGCACTCTCGATGGATCCGGAGGCTAGCGCCTTGCATCAACGGTTTAGACTAACAATTTGGATTCGCAGATCAAGGCACGAGGCAGTGTGGGTATCCCGGATATAAGCTTGCCGAGCGTGCCGAATGGCACAATTGCATGTTGCTTGCACAGAAGCTTTTCGACATTGAAGGCCTCGATCTCGACCGCCGGCTGATTGGCTCGAGACGGTAGAGATTGACCAGATCCTCAAGCTTAGCGACGATGAAATACTCGCAGCCCATGAGGTATCAAAACCGAATCGCTCAAATTTTGCGGTTACCAAAGCTGGGTGACGAGCTGCGGGAAGTACTCTTTTAGAGATATCGGCTACTTCTGACTTTGACAGCTCGCCTGCAAATATGGCCCGTTTAGGGACCACATGGTCTTACGTAGAGGTCTACTGTGCTCCAAGCATAGTCCCCTCGTGCAGCAGGACTATTCGGCTTACTTCGTTGGCTGATCCCATTATCAAGGGCACTCGTTGATGAAGCGAAGTTGCAGAGAGATCTAGTACTCTGGTCCTTCCAGTCGACGCTGCACCTCCAGCTTGCTCCATAATCATCGATATAGGATGCGCTTCATACAAAAGACGGAGGCGTCCTTCACGATACTTACTACGCATGTCGCGAGGATATAGGAAGACGCCCCCACGCATAAGAACCCGATATGCCTCTGCGACCAATGAAGCGATCCAACGCATATTGAAATCTTTACCCCGTGGCCCCTCGCTACCGAACAAGCACTCGTCGATATACGTGCGGACTGCTGGTTCCCAATGTCTCCTGTTTGATGCGTTGATCGCAAACTCCGCACAATCCGCGGGTATGCTAATGCCGCTGCGGGTAAGTAAATAAGTTCGGTTCGAGCGATCCAGCGTAAATACCTCAACGCCACTTCCGAAAGTTAAAACGAGCGTCGTCTGTGGGCCGTACAACACGAAGCCGGCGGCGAGCTGCTCCGATCCTTGACAATCGAATACTGCACCCTTTGCCGAGTGCGGGAATACAGAGAAAATGGTCCCTACGCTTACATTGGTTTCGATATTCGATGATCCATCAAGAGGATCGTAGGCAACTGTAATAAGAGCCGAGCTATCTCTCAGCTCAGCCTCTTCCATTTCTTCAGAAATTATGGCGGCACACGCGACTGAGTTCAATGCTAGGCGGATTCTACAATCCGCCTGAATATCTAAGACTTGCTGCTCATCTCCGTCAGTGTTCAAACTCTTTCTACTATTGCTGATACCCCCGCTAGAGCTAAGTGCGCCGCGTCCAATCAACTCCGAAATGTCGATGCTAGCTGAAGCGATAGCACAAACTGCATCCGCTACCGCGCGATTCAACGAGCTCGTATTAGCGTAGCTTCCGATCCAAGTAGCAAGGGCTATGTTATTCATATCCATAGAGTTATAACTCAGAAACCTGACACGTTGCTGCCTCAATAATTCGCGCTGATGATTAGCAAGCGATCAAGAGCCGGCGGCGCTGTCATCAGGTCGACCGTGCTCGCTGTCACCGTCAGGCCTCATGCTGGACGAAATTTACGGCAAGTTTGAAGAAGTTACTGCGAACGGTACCTATACTCACCGCCTGAGAATCGAAAGACGATTCCGCAAGCTGTTTCTCGCCCCAATCCTGAACAACCTGATTAGATGTCGGGCGTGGGCACGTTCCCTCAGCAGCCGCCGCCAGTCAGCAATCGCCGGTGTGGTTCCGTAGCCCGCAAATATTTGCAAGAAGAGCGCGTGTCGCAAATCTGCTGTGAGAACTGGATATTTTGCGACGATCCTTTCGAAAGCGAAATAGCGGTTAGTGGCGTTTTTCGATATGCGCTCGCGGCTTGGCTCGATGTGACAAACGTAGTTCGCCGCGCTGATCCGGGTCGCGTGTCCATGCTGCCGCAACAGGCGTATGAACAAGTCAAGATCCTGCCATGCGGGAAGCTGCTCATCAAACCCGCCAACCGAAAGCAGGTAATCGCGAGGGCAGAAGACCTGGTTTCCAACAAAATTGTGTACGAACAAATCCAGATAGGAGACGCAGTCTTTTCGATCTGTCGTGATCTTCGACCTGAATCCGTCGAACATCAAGCTGTCGGTGAAGATGCAGGACCTCGATGGATCGGTCATGCGGGACGTGTCCCAAGCCTCGACAAAGCGCTCGATCCGATCCGGAAGGAATTCATCATCATCATCAAGGCCAGTTATGAAAAATCCAGTGGCGGCCCTGATGGCGTTATTTCGCGCGGCCGGCGCGCCGCGTCTCGTCTCGTGATGAATCGGAATCAAACGAGGCTCGCCTCGAGCCCATTCGTCGAGAAATTCTCGCGTACCGTCTGACGAAGCATCGTTGGCAACAATGACCTCGATCTTCGGATAAGTCTGATCCAAAACTGACTTGACCGCCCGCTCGAGGAGCGATCTGCGGTTGCAGGTCGGAATGTAAATGCTGACAACTTCGTTAGTCATCGGATGAGCTCGGACCGCGCAGTTAATATACTCAAATGTTGTATGGCAGACTTACGTTCACTTTGCGGCAATACACCGCTGCCTGTGAAGCAGCAAGAATGTCCGCATCTCTGGTGATACCGGTTGGCACGCTCCAAATCGTTCATTGCATGACTCGGCCTCTTCGAACGGATTGCAGCCGCGACTTGCCAGCACCAATCGCTTGGATGAGCATGGAATCGTTCGCAACAAAGCAGATGCCGAAATAGACCGCACAACCAATCACAAAACCGATTATCAGCCTCGCCCACGGATAATATTCGTGAAATACCATTCTATCCAAAGCGAAGACTGTTCCGGCCATCACTATCGACAGCACAAAGCTTCTCGCAACCGATCTTACAACCTGCCATACTGGAAAGTCGATGAAGCGGCCAGCTATCAGCAAGTTGAGATAAGCAGACAGCAAGGTCCAAGCGGCGTAGGCCCAGGCAACCCCTATGATGCCGAATTGGACACCGACCGCAACCGCCACAACGAAAAATACACCGAGAATGATGCTGAGCTTGAATTGCTCTTTCGTCTTGCCAAGAGCCGTGAATATCCAGCCGACGGGAAAGACGATTGATTGAAGCAGGCCGACCAGACTTAATATCTGAAGAACAGGAACAACCTCAGCCCAGCGCGGCCCGAGCAGAAAAAGGACAAATGGCTCACAAAGCGCGGCGAGACCAGCCATCAAAGGGAACATAACAAATGCGACGGCGAGTAGCGCCCGGCGGTAAACGGCCCTGAATTGAGGTAAATTGTTCTGAAGTTGCGACAGTGCAGGAAACATGACCTGACCGAGCACAGCGCCGATATTGTTTAGCGGCAGCAACATCAACGAATAGGCGCGAGTATAGATGCCTAGGTCATGCGCGCCGACGATCTTGCCGATCGCGATCTTGTCGCCGTTTCTCAACCAATAATTGATTGATGTGTGACCCATGAGGTAGAGGCCGTATCGCCCATGCCCCTTCGCCGCTCCAGGGTCGAAAGTGAAGCTCGGGCGCCACTTGGACATCGTCCAGAGCAACGCTGTTGTCATCGCTGCGGCAAGGAGCTGCTGCCAGGCAAGAGACCAAACACCGTATTGTCGCCAGGCCAAGATCACAGCAACGAGGCCAGATGCCGCGGTTGCTCCCACGCTAACAACAGCCAACTCCTTGAATCGAAGTTGCTTCGAAAGCATCGCCGCATGCGTTTGGCCGAGCGACTGAACCACAAAGATAAGCGAGATCAGTTTCGTCAGGGGATCGAGCACCGGCAAATCGTAAAACCTGGCGATAACCGCACCGCCTACGAAGAAGACGCCCGTCAAAAAAACGCCCAGCAGAACCTGCAGCCAGAACACGGTCGAAAAGTGCGCTTCGGTTGCGCTCTGGTCATAGATCAGCGACGAACTCAAGCCGGCGTCGCTGAAAGCAAGCGCAAATCCGGTAATCACAAACAGCATTCCGACGACGCCGAAGTCCTCGGGCGTTAGAAGACGCGCGAGAACGATTCCGAAAATGAACTGGAAGCCCTGCGTAAAGATCCGTGAAGCGAGGCTCCACGAAAGGCCATGAGCGATGCGTCCGGTCAACGTCATTCGATGCCCGTGAGGCGATCGCCTGGAGCGCCTCCCATATCTCTCGAGATAACGATCTCGCATCCAAGGGCTGGCTGGCACATCATTGGAACGAAAAAACCCCCGTCTCGTAGTCGGCGGTTAACTGCACGCCATTGAACATCGTTACAACGTCTGCCGTCGCCGTCTGTTTCTCCGCTCGGCCCTTGGTACAGATGACGGGATCGTAGCCGAGCAACGCTGGAGAGGGCGGGAGTGCTCGCCGTATGTCGCAGTAGGCTCGCACCCAATGCTGAGGAACCGGCTGCTCGCGGCACGCCAACCGCGCAATGATGGTTTCACAGAGCAAGATCGACCTCGTATTCTCCGTGGTTTTTGCCATTAGATAATGCCAATAACTGCCACGAACACAGTATTCCAATCCTTGGTCGATCAGGCTTCCACAGTCGTCGATAAGCTTTGTGTCTTGTACAAATCCAGACTGCACGGCCTCGGCGACAAAGCGGCTCAGATCGGAAATATTCACGAGGTGGTATTCGAAACCAATTCCCACAAGGGAGATATCACGCTCGATGTAGCCGTCTTTGAACACGAAGGCGGGCATCAATGATCTAATTCGTTGACGTAGAGGAAAATAGATATCGATTAAGAGTCTTCTGAGGGCCCTATTGACGAAGGTTCTCGAACGAAAGGTCGAAAACAGTCTATGCCTGGCGACGCAATCGACCTGATCGAAAAGCCTCCAGGATAACCCCGTCGCTGGTCGCAAAACCGCCCTTAAGGCCGAAACACCAGCATCAAGCTGGTCAAGGAAGAATTGTTTGTCCGGGTCGATGAAATTAACCCTGCGCAACGCATGCATGATGGTCACAAGCGTATCCAGATGCGTGTTGAGTACCACGCAATTTTCGACAGCGGAGCCGAACGCGGTGTTCTTTATCGGATGAAACGGATGCACAAGATCAGTTCCCGCCACCTCAAACGAGTCATGCAAGAACCAAAGTCCGCCCGGTAGTTGCTCTGCAAATTCGAGGTGCCGTTTCAGCGCCGACGCGATCTGCGGCACGGAAATGTCAAAACCATCCAGATGCGCCTCGATCATGAGGCGAATGGCCGCCGCGGTGAACCGCATGTGGATTTCTCTTTGTGAGCCGCTCCAAGCGCCGTGAATCCAAAAACCTCCGCAAGCATTCATGCGTTGCAAAACCGCCTCGACAAGGGTCTGGCGCTCTGTTCTCATCGATCTTCCGAGCAATTCCTCCGATGCCTTGAGCCCGAGATAGAGACTGTAGGCATCCATCTCCATCGGTGTGTTATTGCGCCAATCGATGCAAACGCCGTTTTTGACGAACGACGACAGGTCCGCCGGAAGATCGGCATCGGTGAACGAGCCAACGACGGCGACCTTGACATTCGCCGGGACTTCGGCTGGTCCGCGCTCCGATTCAAAACCTGCCGAGCGCGCTCCGCGATAAGACGATGAAGAAGAAGATGGCGAACGACCTTTCAGGCTTCTATAGACCTGCTTGGCGATCGGCCCGACGATCGGTAGCCGGCCGATCGCAGGTTGGAGATTCGGGGAGCTAGTCATGCTACTTCCATTTGCATGGCTCGATGACTGGACAGCCGATCGTACTCGGCCTCAAGATCATGCGTGCATTTCGCGATATCAAACTTTGACGAAACGAATTCGCGGCAATGACGCGCCATTTCGGATAGTCTTGCGTTGTCCGCCAGCGTCTCGACGAGAATTTTAGCCAGCATCTCGACATCGCGTTCCCGAAACGACAAGCCAGTGACGCCTTCGCTAATTCCTTCTGCGGCACCACCGAGCGCCGATGTGACGACTGGGATGCCGCAGGCCTGAGCCTCGAGAAGGACCAACCCAAATCCTTCAGCATCGCCGTTTGCGGCGACGACGCTGGGCAAACAGAGCAAGCGGGAAGAATTCAACGCCTGCATGACGCCGGCAGCAGGAAGAGCGCCTCCAAAAGTCACCTTCACCGCCAACTGCGAAGCCATATTTTCCAGCTCATGGCGGAGCGGCCCATCTCCAATGATCAGAATTTCAGCATCAGAGATTTGTTTTTGGACCTCCGCCATCGCTTGAATGAGGTACTGGCAGCCTTTCTTTTCGACCAACCGTCCGACGAAGACAACTCGGCGAGGACGCTTCGAAATCAGGGTATCTCCCGGCAAAAATCTCGCTGGACTTACGCCGATGTATTTTACCGCAATCTTGTTGCCGGCAATGCCATACTCAATCGCTCGATTCCGAATCGCCTGGGAGACCGCGATGAAACTGACCTCATTACGCTTTGCCAAATCGAGGAGTTGCTGCGGGTAATGCACCATCTGCCTGCCGCCGTTCCCCTTCTCCCACCAATCCCTGTGAATAGTGATGTCGTAGCCGTGAAGGGTGACCACCATTGGAAGACCGAGCGCGCGAGCAAGGGGCCATGCATCAACCCCATCCGGACCGAAATGCGCATGCAGAAGCGCAGGATTTGCCGAGCGCAGTTTCTCCACGGCTTTTGGTGAAAATGACGCCTCGGTCCCCCGGAGCTTGCTCTTCACCCGCGAAAGGAAGCCGTCTTTTGGAAGTAACTCGACCGAAATATCGTGTAACGGCAGCGCATCAAGATCTTCTCGGCCGACGAGGATGGCGCGCCAATTATCGAGAGCGAGGATTTGATCTCGAATGAATGTCTCCGACCACGGGAGCATCTGACTTCGATAAACCAACACAGTTTTGTTGGACATTATTGAATATCTCGTTCTGGCACGCGAAATCCCATCTGCTCAGCGACTAGAACGAATAACTCGAACTTGCCGCGCACCAAGCCGCTTCGTTCCTGTCTGCTATCTATCCCCTCTTTGGATCGCACCGGACCCAGAAACGACGTTGGCGGCAACTTCAGTCATCAATGCGCACTGTCCAACAAGCCCGTCTAAATGCACCCGTTGGAACCAGTCGGAACCACGATTCTGGACGGTAAGCGCAGTCGTTTTGCATTGCAACATAATATGCGTCGCGGGTGGACCTTGGACAGGCGCGTCGCGCTGGCGTGCTACGTTCGCCGAAAGAGGTGAAAGGCCGTGTTCATCACTGAGGCTTTCCATAATCCATTGGAAGAAACTGCATTTTATCCCATGGAAACCGGTTCATGAGGGCATAGCCCCGCGTCCCGGCGAACAAAGCAGGATAGGGATTCGGCAAGCCCGCCTGCGTGAACCGCTTGGGATTTTCGGCCCTTAGCGTCACGGCGCCAGCGTGGTCCCACACGACGAAGCCATAAACCTGGGCGGCTTTGGCAATCGCCTTGGCTATCGGATGGAGGTTCAGACTTTCGACATCCACCGTAGGATCAAGCCGAAGGCGCAATCCTTCCGGAATGGGGTGCGCGACCTTGCCCCAATTTGAACCATCCGTCCGGTTGGCGGGCCAAGAAAAAGTCTTTTCTTCTTCATTAACAATCGCAATGCCCATCACGTGCTGGATCGATCCCTGGGCAAGCTCAGACGCTCGGAGCTGCCCCGCAGCAAAAGGAAGACCAGTGGCCGCCGCTCCGTATGGCCAAGGCCAGATGCCGGGATTTTTAGAAACGTCGGACATCCGCCCTCCCCAGCAGGCTTGCCAAGACCCTTCAACTTTGCGCGCTTTCCAGAACTCCCAAAGACGATCTGTCGAAGGTTGGTAAACCGACATCTCCGAGTCCGAGCCGCCGGCCGGTTCTGCATACGTCGGAACCGGTACGGATGTAAAATCCCGCTGCAGTTTCTGGTCCGTCTTTCCTCTTCGCGCACAATCCCATAGCGTTACGGTTACATTTTGCGTGTCCGGCTTGGCGACATATAGCGGACTACTATAATCCTCGAACGCGATCGCGATGTGCCCGTAATAGGTCTTCACCTGCCTGGCGAATTCCTTTGAAAATTCGTCGGACTTTTCATGCAGCGGCACATTTTTTGGAATTGGCTTGTACCAAAAGCTGTCTTTGCTGAAGGTGGGATAATCCGGCTCCGGGTTAAGACCTGTCTCCGTTTGCTTCGCCGATCCGCCACCCTGAGCTTCAATCGGCCCCTCGGCGGAGCCGCCCTCCGGGATGAAACACAGGCAAGCAACGAGAACCGCCCAGATTCTAATACACCTCGTTGAGACTGATACTGACCGGACCATCAGCACCTCCTCCTCCACCATTTCAGGGCTCATCGACGACGCGACCGTTCGAACGCATAAGTTACCGCAGAGCCTGTTCACAGTTCCAACGGCTCAAAAATCGTTCGTTCGCTAAACTAGCGGAATTTACTACGTAATCCGAGAAATCGTTGCTCGATGAAATAGTACGAGATTAGGGCGAAGGCGAATAAGGCCAACAGACCGACACCGTAACCCAGTGGCGTCGCGCCGAATTCTCTTGTAACGAAAAACAATATCGGGAAATGCCAAAGATAAAGGGAATAACTCCAACGTCCGATGAGGATCATCGGCGTAAGCTCGAACAAGCGGCTTATCAAATTGTACCGCCGGTCAATAACTATAACGTAGAAGATCGGTACCAGGGCCATGCCTTGCACCGTGTAGCGCCAGGTCTCACGAAAAGCCGGATCTCGATTGAGAAAGCCGAGAAGCAGCAGGACCAGCGCCAGCCCGACGACCCACGGGTTCGCCAGAAATTTCCCTAGCTGAGGTCGGATCCCGAGCATACAGGCCAGGATCGCACCATAGATGATCGAATCGATACGAGTATCCGTAGCGTAATAGGTCCGCGATTCACCAACGTGCAACACATCAACGAGGTAAATTCGCCAAAGCAGGACCGCGACACACAGTCCGACGAGCACTCCGAAGAAGCCTTTCCTGTAGGTCCAGAACAGGGAGAAGAAGAGCGGATAGAGCAGATAGTAATGCTCTTCGACCGACAAAGACCAGAGGACACCCAAGGGCTCGGGACTATAGCCACCGAGGATCGAGTAATAATTTACGACATAAAACAGCGCTGCGAAGGTCTGACCGACACTGATAGGCCCGATCACCATCGCATAAACGATCGATACGCCAGCAATCATGGCAATCAAGGCGGGGCCCAGGCGCAGAAATCGCCGGACATAGAATTTGCCGATCGAAACTGTGCCGGTTTCATCGTGTTCTTGGATCAGTAGCGTGGTGATGAGATAGCCGCTAATAAAGAAGAACAGCGTGACCCCGAACCCGCCAGGCACGAAGCGTTCCCCACCAAAATGTGAGGCAACGACCACAAGTATCGCCAACGCTCTCAGACCATCGATGGCTGGGATATATTTCCAGCGCGCGTGGCCTTCTTTCTTGGGAACAACCGCCAGGCCCGAAAGCGGCCGCTGAACGTCATCGAGTGTCAAATCCGCTCTCATTTATGGCAACTTGCTCTGGTGTGATACTCTTTCGTCTGGCCAACGAAACGCAAACTCCTGACGCCAGACGCGTCTTACCTACGCCCCGCAAGCACAGACCGCGGGCGCTGGTCCATGGCATCAAATGTTATCTTCGAATCCGCACGCGATGAACGCGCCTCCGCCGCCATCTGCTGCCATTTCGCGAAAACGACGCCCATGAACCCCCAGAAATACTGGTGTGCAGATCCGTAGTCGTAGACGTTATCGGACGCATTTGCCGCTGCGAAAGCCACAACTACGGAGATAATCACTATTGCTCCGGGCGGATCCAGGTACCGGAACTGCCAGGCACGGACGATTAGCGCTAAGAACATGAAGGCAAAGCAAGCCACCCCTACAACACCCGTCTCATAAAGGGTCTGAACAAAGACGCTATGAGCTCCAACGCCCTTGCTCGTGTAGTTTCGCTCCTGATTTGCCAGGGGAAAGAATACAACCGAGTTTGGTCCGAAAGACGCGAGTCCTTTTCCCAATATTCGAGCATCCTCCGAATCCCGCATCGCGGCTTCCCACATGACCTGCCGCCATGCGTAAGAGTTAAGCGTGTCGTCTGCGCTTCTCATTTCTCCGGAATAGGTGGTCCCCTTGTTCAAGTCACTGAGCCGATCAGCAACCCCGGGAACCAACAAGACTCCTGGAAGCAACACGATCCCGAACAAGAAGCGTCGATCGACGAACAAAGCGAATGCTGCAATTATGATTATAATACCAATCCACGCCCCTCTGGTTTGAGTCAACAAGACCAAACCAAAGAGGAACCCCAAATAAAGAAACATGATCTTCTTAAAGAGCGGCGTGAATTGCGCAACTGTCGATCTCATTAGGAAGAAAATGACGCCGATAATGATCGTAAGATAAAATGCAAAGATATTTGGATGGCCAAAGGTCGACTTAAGGCGCCCATCGGCTTCAGGAAAAAGAACGTACTCCGCAACAGCGTAACAGGCAGGCACGACCGATGAATAAATTATCGGTTTGAGCAAACTCACATTTCGTCTCGAATTTCCGTTCAGTAAGAATGGAATTGCAAAAAAACCGGCGTAAGTGACGAGCAGCACAAACAGTCTGATCGCAGACGATTTGTCCGGCGCCCAGGTCACCGAGAGACCGGCGACTGTCAAGAACGGCAACCAGACAAGAAACGGGAAAAGAGAACCCCGCCTCGTCACAACGAGGACCCCTGAGAGTCCTAAGAAAGCAACGTTTAACAACGCGCCACCTGTCAGCGAACTTCCAATCGCGACGCTTCCCAACGGCAGATCCAGGCTTGCGCGGGCCAAGTAGAGAATGTGGGTGATGAAGTCCATTGTCACTCGCTACCTAGCGTCCATTGGTCGACGGCCGCTCTCTCTAGAAAAGTCGCCAAGATCAACCACTCTGGTCCTTCGACAGAATAGCCGGGAGTCGAGCAGACAAAGCAGTTGGGATAGGCGATCGCGAGGTCCATCTTATTTTTCCAAGACGGACTGAAGCTGTAGCGAAGATTGTTTGGACTGACTTCCAGCGACATTCGAGGAAAGTCGATGGCTCAAGGCGATCCAATACTTTTCGTAGTAGTTGGTTGAGATATGAGCGAACAAAAAGGTCAGGATGAAACTCAAGATCCGCTTAGCGTAACGAACGACGACGTCGCCCTCGCCGAGCCAGCCGGCATGTGTCACGGGATGGATGACGTAAACGGCATAAGAGGTCTTGGCGAAATATCGCAGCACGCGGCCTGTTAGAACGTTCTGCAACCAATCGTCCCTGCGCTTGATCGTCGAATAGACCAGCAGCGCGGCGGCGTAGGGCCGCAAGTAAAGCAGCGCTCCGAACATATGGAAGCAGGTCGCCAGCAGCAACAGCATCAGCACGTACGGCGCGAATCTGGGCCATCGCAACGACGTGTCAGCGAATTTCGAGTAATGGATGAACAACGCCAGTGAGCCACCCGCCAGGATCTCATCCACGCGAAACCAGGTGAGTATCGAGAATTCCATGCCGTAGACAATGCGGGCGATCGTCACCGCCACACAAGCAACGGGAATGAGAAATAAGCCGCGCCGGCCAAAAAGGGCCACGACGACCCCGATCCAGACATAGAATTGAACTTCGACAGACAGACTCCAAAGCTGCTTGCCATGTTCCAATAGCGTGGCTTCGGAGAAGTTGGCATAGAAGAAGAAATTCGCGAGCCACACATCGCTCGCCGGTTGCTCGACCAGCAACATTGCGAGGACGACAAGCCAGGCCAGCGGCACAATCCGGAAGAAGCGGCGGACAAAAAACGCGTAAAGAGATTCGTTTTCGATCAGCATCGAAACGACAAGAAATCCCGACAGGACGAAGAAAATGCTCAGCCCCGCCGCCGCAGCCATTGCATTGAAGTTGAGCCATTTCGGACTGAGCGGAATCATGTGTCCGGCCAGGACGAGTAGAATGCTGACGCCACGCCAGCCATCGAGCGACGGCAATCGACCAACTCTAACGCGAATTGTCGGCGTCGTTCGCTCAGCCGCCGGCTGCAAGCCGGTCTTCTCCCGGTCTTCGTCCGGCGAGCTGCTTGCTTGAACCTGCATTTCAGCTGGTGCCATTAACTCGTTCAACTCCAGATCCTAACGCCACATAAGTGTTCTTACGATGGCAAGTTGAAGATGAGCGGCAGACCTCGTGGCAAGTGGAACTAGTCGATCGCTGGCCGCTTTTCTAACAACTCCGCCGAAATGAGGCTACTCAAATCCCCGCTTTGGTAAAGCCGGCCCGAGATCCCTGCGGCGGCCGCCGCTGCCAAATCCGACTCCTTGTCCCCGATCAGAAAGCTACCCGAGCGATCGACCGACCATCGCTCGCACAGTGCATTTACCATGCCAGGCTTCGGCTTCCGCATACTGCAATCACGCCGATATTGCTCTGTCACAGCATCGACATGATGCGGACAGTATTTGATGTCGTCGATCATGGCCCCGGCCTCCAGCAACTCGCCGCGCATCCAAGTATGCAGCGCCTCGACGTCGGCTTCTGCATAGAACCCCTTCGCCACTCCTGCCTGATTGGTGACCACGAAAGCGTGGTATCCGGCGTCATTGACGAGGCCAACGGCATGCTTCGAGCCCTCGAGCCAGACGAACCGCTCGCGATCCCCAACCCAGCCCTTGTCCTCGTTTAGGACGCCATCGCGGTCAAAGAACACGGCCGGCCTGATCAAATGCCTCGGGATCTCGGTTGCGGCCCGCGCATAATCCTCCGGAATGCCAATATCGATAAAGTAGCCATGCATGGCCTGACCAGACAGCAAACCCCGCTCGGCCAGTTGCGGAAACACGTCGCGCTCAATCGAGCATTGGGCCGACATGAAGGACAGGATGTCCTTGCTGAGCACATAGATTCCGGCATTGACCATCGCCGACGTTTGCACCGATGAGCGCTCCTTGAACTCGCTCACCCGGCCATTGTTGAGCTCCACGGTGCCATAACGAGAGGAATCGGCGACGTGTCTCAGCAGCAAATGTCCCAGGGTGTTCGGGGTCCTTGCAGCGGCCGTGAAGAAGCGCGCCAGATTGACGTCGAACCAGGAGTCGCCATTCACCAACATGAAACGATCGTGTAACTGATCACGGGCGTGGAAGATGGCTCCGCCAGTGCCGGCCTGATGCGGCTCAATCGAAATGGATATCCTGACCTTCTTCGGTAAGGTGGCGATAACTTGCTCCGTGAAGTCCGTGATTTGCTGCGACCGATAACCGGCAAGAAGGACAATCTCCTCGATACCGAACCGGCTGAGTTCGCGAATGATCCAGCTTAGGAAGGGGCGACCGCCACAGTCCAACAGCGGCTTCGGAACTTCGCGCGTCAGCGCTCCTAGACGGGATCCCAAGCCTCCCACAAGAATGGCACACTGTCGGGGCGGCATCATGCGTGAGCACTCGTGTTTTTACGAGTATCGGGGCTGTCCGTTCCAACGGCTTCAGAAAGAAGATGGGCCGAACCGTTGATGCGAAACATTCGTGCGATGCGGGACGGGCAGCGCTGCAGCCGAAACTGCAGGCCGACGTTTAACTGATGGGTGCGCGCAATCAGCAACAATCCGATGAAACCGGCCCCAAACGAAGTGACTCTGCCGAGGTCTATCACGAGATCCGCGGGCACCCTTGTCGCCTGCTCCAGACTGACGCGCAGCGGATTGAGGTGACCATCATTCCATGAGCCGATCAGCTCGATGAGATGCGTGCCGTCCTTGGATGTAATGCTGAGACTGGGCTCTTGCTCCGCGCCCGAAAGCTGTAATTCGCGTTGCGCCATCGTCGGAAGCACCTTTTTGGCGAGCAATGCGACCAAGGCGCAAAAATCGGAATAGTAGCGCCGAGCCAGATGCGGCTCCTGCAAGATGCGCCAAGCCCACTCCAGCCCCAACCGGCCGAGCAAGGGCGGGGCGCGCTGGACCACGCCGGCCATGAAATTGACCACCGAGCCGAGATGCGCGATCACGGGCACATCGAGGCGCGCAGCATTGCGACGAATCCATTCGTGTCCGCGCGCGGTACCAAGCGACAGGATCAGGAGGTCCGGTTTTGCCGCATTGATGCGCTCGATAACGGCCTCCTCACTCATGCTTTCGATCGAGCCAAATCCCGGATAGTAATGCCCAGCGCTGCGCATCGAACATGACAGTTGGTCAAGCCGCGTGCACGCGAGTTCGGCAACCCCCTCCGCACCGCCGAAAAAGAACACCGAAATCTGCCGTTCGTAGGGTCGATACAGCATCCGGTCGAAGGTGCTCGATCCCGCAACACGTTCACGCACGGGAATGCCGAGCAGCCAGCAAAGGCCCACAATTGGCATGCCATCGGCGGTGCAAAGATCGCTTGCCGCCAAGACATCGCGAAACTGTGCATCGATTTGCGCGGCTGCCAGATTGTTCATGTTTGGCGTCGACCAGACGAGCCGCTGCCGCGAGAAGATCGACTGCTCGATCCTTGCCGTTGTTTCGTCAATTGTCACCTGGTCGAGCGGAATGCCGAGCAGCCCATAGACCCTTCTCGTAAAATCTGGCGGTTTCGTCTCTTGTGGTGAAGGAGCAAGCTCCCTATCGGCCAGTGTCATGCGCTGTCTCGGCCCGTACGAATCCAGCCCTTCTGACGCTGGGTGATGAACTGCAGATATAGCGGAATTTTTGCAGCGGCATAAAATGGAACGGCGAACAACTCTCTCAACGAGATTACATCACGCCCATACTTTACCCACGCCATCAGCAGGGCCCCAACAAGACCTCCGACGATAATCAAGGACCAAACAAACGGAACTACCCAACCTGCCACCACAAGGATTAGCAAGCTGAGCACAAGCAACAAGACAGCGACCAGCAAAAGCAATGCCAATGGCGGCACGACGAGCTCCAGAAACATGCCGAAGATATCACGCGATCGCTGTTTGATTGCCGCGAGCAGCAGTTTCGGGGCATAATTCAGAATTGAGGCGATATAGCCATGCTCCCAACGTCGCCTTTGCGATTCCCGCGCATCGCTTTTGGCAGGAAACGCGCTGCGAACGATAGCCTCAGGACAAAAGATGGGCGGATGCCCCGCGATCGCGAGGTCAAGTCCGAGTTGCAGGTCTTCAACGATGTTGTCCGTTGCCAGCGGCGCGACCGCGAACAGCTTCCAGGGAAACATCATTCCGGACCCCATGAGCATGCAAGGCAAGCCCAAATTCGACAACCCGATGGGGCGCGCCCAGTTTTTGATGCGCCACGCGAACATGCTGAATTTGGCGAAGCCGTACTCAGCCTGATCGGGCGCTGACATCAAATAAGCCGCCTGAACAGGCCTTTGTGTAAACGCACAGAGAGTGCCCGCGGAAGCCAGGCAACCAGGCTCCAGTTGACAATCGGCGTCCACCACGAACACCGCTTCGGGCGCGCTGCCTTGCAGCAGATAATTGCGTCCGTGATCGAGCGCGTAACCCTTGCCGCGCCTGTCCGGGTCCTTTCGCTCGACGACCTCAACCGAAAGCGAACGCGCGATCGCGGCAGTTCCGTCCGAACAATTGTCGGCCACGACGACCACGCGATCGTGAGGAGCAAGTTGCAAGGCAATGGAATTCAATGTCGTCGCGATTACGCCCTCTTCATTGTGCGCGGGGATCAGAACGACGAGGGGACCGCGTGCAACCGCAGCGCCCGTCGTTCGTCTGCCTGCAAGCGACGATACCAACTCAACCAACAGGGTCGCCACGGGCACGCTCGCCACGGCCATAACGATGAGGAGAAGCGACTCGCCCACGGTGCTCATGCGATGGCTTTTTCGAAATGTTCGGACAACTTTTTCGCTTCGGTTCCGATATGATGACGGGCACGAACTCTTTGTCGTGCATTTTCGCCCATGCGCTGCAGCTCGGCGGAGCTTGCGCCGAGGCACCTCTCAATGGCGTCGGCAAGATCGTCAACGGAGCCGGCCGGACATAACCAACCATTCTCGCCATCGATGACGAGTTCAGGATGGCCCGCGACATAAGTGGTCACAACAGGCCGGCCGAGCGACATGGCTTCCATCAGCACGACAGGCAAGCCTTCGGCAAAACTGGGCAATACCAATGCCCGTGCATTGAGCATCTCCTGCCTGACCGTTTGGGCGTCAGCCCAGCCGGTGATCCGAACGGTGCGCTGCAAACCGTTTTCCGCGATCAACCGTTCTATGAGCGCGCGATGCTCACCGTCGCCCACGAGCACGACATCCGGCATGATGTTCCGTGCTGCCAATTTCGCGAGCGCCAGAATCAGGATGGGCTGACCTTTTTGTTCGGAAAGCCGCCCCACGCACACGAGCCTGCCGACAGGATTGGGCTCGATCGGACCCACTACGGCGAATTCATCCTCGATGCCGCAGTGAACGATCTTGATTTTGGCCCAGTCAGAATAGTCGACCAATCGGAACATCTGGCCTCTGCCGAATGAACTGACCGCTACAACAAAAGCGGCGGCTCGGATCTTTTCCGACAGATGGATGACGCTCGCTTTGTCGAATTCCTCTGGCCCGTGGACGGTGAAGCTAAAAGTGATGTCGCTCAATTCACCGACCAACATGGCAACGGCCGCCGGGTTGGTGCCGAAATGCGCGTGCACATGGCTGAGTTTGCGCTGCTGCAGCGCCTGAACGAGCCAGCACGCTTCCAGGAAATACGCCACATGGGCAGCCAAAGACCGATCGGACCGCACACTCAGGCGGAACGCGGTCCGAAGCGCTTTGACGAAACGCGCTGGATCGCCGATGAAACTCTGTGCCACGGCGAGCAACAATCGACGTACCCCGACATTCAGGACAAAGTTTGTCCGATCACGCTCGCGCAGGTCATCCTTGTCGACCAATTCGGCATCCCAGCCGCGGATCGCGAAGCGGTGGACCACCCATCCTCTTCGTTCGAGTTCCAGGATTTCACGGCGGACGAAGGTATGGCTGATCTTGGGGTATTGGCTGATGAGATAGGCGATTTGAAGCTGCGTCCGTCCGAACTCGTCAGCCCTGTCAGCCTCGAGGCGATCGATCGGAGCAGCGTTCAACTCGATTAAGGAGACCACGAAGATGCAACCCCGAACAAACGCCGCCGGCCATCACGCGATGGCATGGCTGATTTTGGACCTGCCTTGAAACGCCTTAATCAGCGGCTGACACAATCCGGCGCTCAACCAGGCCGCAAAAGATATGAGCTGCTACGATATGGAGTTGCTGGATGATCGCTGTCTTGTTCGACGGGACGTGCAGGATCTCGTCGCAAAATTCATCCATCGGATTCCGGTTCTGCCCGGTCAGCCCGACCGTCTTGAGGCCCAGGGATCTCGCGGTGGACAGTGCTTTCAAAATGCTCTCGGACTTCCCGGACGTGGAAATGCCGACAAAGACGTCGCCTTTACGGCCAAGCCCGAGCAGTTGCCGTTCAAAGACGTGCACGTATCCGTAGTCGTTTGCTACGGCTGTCATGACCGACGTATCGGTGGTCAAGGCGATCGCCGGAAGAGGAGACCTCTCCACGAAGAGCCGGGAAATAAATTCGCCAGCAATGTGCTGGGCATCGCCCGCACTACCGCCATTCCCAGCCAGCAGAAGCTTGCCGCCAGCTTGGATCGAGCCAGCCATGAGCTCGCCAAAACGATTCAGCTTGTCATGATATTGCTTGTCCTGGGCGAATTCGGCGAGCTTTTCCGCCGATTCCTGGAGATACCCATTCACGAACTCAAGATCGGTGCCGCCCAAGATTCTGCTCCGTTGATTGTCAATTGAGCCCCGCTCGCCTGAGCGCCAGCCGCATTCAGCGCCTGAACTATCCTCAACCTATTCTCCGGACGCGCCAAAAACATGACAAAGCCGCCGCCGCCTGCTCCGGAAACCTTTCCGGCAAGCGCCCCTGCGTCTAACCCGACCTGCATCAGCCGTTCGATGTCACTGGTGCTGACGGCCGCCGCTGTTTCCTTCTTTGCCGCCCACGATCGCTCGAGCACTGTTGCCATCTCGCCGATATCCGCGCGCAACAACGCGCTTTTCATCTCGGAAGCGTCGACCTTCAATTGATGAAGCGCGTCAAGCGTCTTGGCCGAGCGCGCCGACATGCCGCGTTGTTGTTCTTGGATGATCGTCTCCGACTGACGCGAAACACCGGAGAAACAGGTGATTAGCGAAGCCTCCAACTCGTTGAGGAAATCACGCGATATGCGTAGCGGATTGACGATGACCCGGCCGTTTTGCATGAACTCGATGTAGTTCAAGCCACCAAACGAGGCTGCGTATTGATCCTGCCGCCCTCCGGGCAAAGCGAGATCCACGCGCTCGATTTCGAAGGCGAGTTGCGCGATGTCGTAAGGTCCGAGCGGCAGACTCAAAATGCTGCGAAAGGCCTCGACCAAAGCGACAACAAGGGCAGACGAAGACCCAAGTCCAGAACCGGCGGGAGCATCGACCATCGTCGTAACTTTGATGGCAAGCGGACGCCCTCCTCCAAAGGAGCGCACCATCCGCCGATAGACAGCGGCATGGAGACGAAGATTCGAACCGTCGAGCGCGTCAATATCAAGTGGCCAGCATTCTTCGACGCCTAAATCATTGGCTACGAAATGAATCTTCCAATCGGGGGACGGCTCAATAAACGCAAACGCATATCTGTCGATCGTTGCGTTCAGAACGGCGCCGCCAAAATCTTCCGTATACGGACTGACGTCGGTCCCGCCACCCGCGAGGCCCAGTCTGAGTGGCGCACGGCTGCGGATCTTTGCAGGTACGGTAAAGGGAGCGTTGTAGCCGGCACGCAGATAAGACTGTTCGATCGAACCGTGCCCGCCTACAAAGTTCATGTCACGCTCGCCTGTCACGTTGCACTGCAGCAAACCATAAATCAACTTTCGCCAGAACACAAGTTGGACGGCCCCGAACAAGCTGAAGCGTCCAATCCTCCATGGAACCGCAGTTGCGGTTCCAGATATAATCCGCGCCGTTGCCATGCACGTCGTGCGAGCAGGCCCGAGCCCATCCTGCACGCTGCCGCAACAGCGCGCCAGCAAACTCGTGATTGATGGTCAACGCGGCTGGCCGGTCCAGCCCTGCTTCGTCGAACTCGGCGTCGAAGACCACTCAAACGTGACCGGTCCGAGCGTTGTATTTACCGTATTATTGCGATAGGGGTTGCCCAATTCCGCGCCGTTGGCACATAGATTGCTCCGGAGTGGACAGCCGGCCGCAGGACCCGGCCGGCAAGCATGACCTGAATATTGTCACACGCACGGTTTATTTGAGCGAGTGGCTTCAGAACGTTTACTCAAGCGACTGACTTCAGAACCTGCAATTGAAAAATGTAGTGAGCTTCGCAACATATGCTGCAGACTAGACTCCCGCTCGGTGGGCCCTCGAATGATTTAGAGGCGGAAACGCCTTCTCTGCAGCGCTCGATTTCGGCCGCGAAAGGCGTGCTTGTCCGACAATATCCGATCATGCTGTTCATTGTGGCCATTTTCGTTGGCGCGGCCGCGCTTTACGTGCTCACGGCGCCGCGTAAATACACCAGCACGGCCAGCCTGATCATCGACAGCCGAAAAGTGAATATGCTGCAACAGCAGAACTCGGCACCAGACATGCCGATCGAAGCTGCAATGATCGACAGCCAGGTTGAAATCCTGAAGTCGGAAACCATCGCGCTTGCTGTGATCAAAGATCTCCGACTCGCCGACGATCCAGAATTCAGTCAGCCAGGCGGAGGCTTGATCGGCGGTTTCTTTTCTCTTCTCTCAGAATTGATTCCTTCGCAGCCACTGTCCGACTATCAAGTTCAGAGAGTCGTGCTGTGGGAGCTTCAGCGACATTTGACGGTGAAGCGGGTGGGCTTGAGCTACGTCATCGAGCTCACCTACCAATCGCTTTCGCCGCAGCGAGCTGCCCAGATCGCCAACGCGATCGCCGAAGCGTATATCGTCGATTCCCTTGAATCGAAATATCAGTCGTCCCGACGCGCAGCCGTCTGGCTGCAGGATCGACTGAAGGAATTGCGGGCGCAGGCTTCGGCTGCAGAGCGCGCTGTGGTGGACTTCAAGGCCAAGAACAACATCGTCGATGCGGGCGGCCGTTCGTTGACTGATCAACAGCTCGCCGAGGTAAATAGCGCTGTTACCGTTGCGCGCGCGCAGCGCGCCGAGGCGGAAGCGCGTTTTTCGCGCATTAGCCGGATCCTCGACGGTGACGCCAAAGCAGGAGGGGACGGAGCGCCCTTGATTGATAGCTTGGCTACAGTCACCGATACGCTCAACAACGCGGTGATTATCAAGCTACGCCAGAATTATCTGGACATTGCCGCTCGGGAGTCCGATTGGGCAAACCGCTTCGGAAGCGGCCACCTGGCGGTCGTCAATCTGCGCAACCAGATGCGTGAAATCCGCAGGTCAATCACAGACGAGTTGCGCCGAATTGCAGAATCCTACAAGAGCGAACTTGAGATCGCCCGCGCGCGCGAGGCCTCTGGAGAAAAGAGTCTGAGCGCAACGATTGCACTTTCGAATGATAGCGGCCAGGCACAGATCGTGTTGCGCGATCTTGAAAGCAACGCCCAAAGTACACGAGCGTTGGCTGACAATTTCCTTCAGCTGTACATGGTTTCGGTCCAGCAACAGTCGTTCCCGATCACTGAAGCCCGGGTAATTACGCCCGCCGCCGTGATATTCAATCCGTCTTCTCCAAAAACACTCTTGATCCTGCTCGGAGCAATTATCGGTGGCTCTATTTTCGCGGGACTTATCGCCTTTCTCCGCGAGGCTATGGACCGTGTTTTCCGCTCCGGCCCTCAGGTCGAGACGGTGCTCGGCGTCGGTTGTCTCGCGACCTTGCCCATTCTCGGCGCTGGAAAAACTACGATCGCAAAAGACCAATCCCATGGAGGCTGGCGGAAGCTGCTGAAAGGCAAAGCTGCGGCGCACGGTCAACGGCCAGCCGCCAAAACACCTCTGTCAACCGTTTCTGCCGCCAAAGTTGCCTTGCCCAATGAACCTCGGCAACTTTCCGTGAGGAACGTGAGCTGGACCGAGCTCCTCGAGTCGCCTTTCTCACGGTTTTCCGAATCGATCCGTTCGATCAAAATAGCGACTGACCTTGGCCATCTTGAAACTGGCGCCAAGGTTGTCGGAATGACTTCGTCGTTGCCGAATGAGGGGAAATCGACCATTAGCTCGGCACTTGCCCTGGCGAGTTCGCAAGGAGGATATCGGGTCTTGCTGGTCGATGGAGACATACGCAACCCCGCCCTGACCCGCTCCCTTTCTCCCCAAGCGGGCGTGGGCTTGGTCGAGGTCGTGCTCGGAAAAACCCAATTCAAAGACGCAATCTGGACAGAACCGCAATCCGGGCTGCATTTTCTGCCGTGCGTCGCGACCCAGCATTTGTCTAATTCAGCAGATCTTCTGGCTTCTTCTCAAATCGAAAATCTCTTCCGAGGGCTGCGCGACCAATATGATCGTATCATCGTCGATCTTTCACCGCTCGCTCCCGTAATCGACGTCCGCGGCACCGGCCGGCTCATCGACTCCTATATCATGGTGATTGAGTGGTCACGAACGCACATCGACGTCGTCGAGCGCTCGATTGCCGAAACTCCGGTGCTCCGTCAGAAGCTGCTTGGTGCAGTCCTCAACAAAGTGGATCATGCGATAATGAATCGTTATGATCTCTTTCGCGGCAACTACTACTATAATCGCTACTATCAGCGTTATGGGTACGTTGATTGACCACAGTGCACCCCGCAGCCAAGGTCTTCTTGTATCTTGTCGTTGCGGGATCAGTCGCGGTTTCGTTCTCGTGGACCGCTTTTGCTCTTTTTGAAGTCGACAGTTCGTCCCGACTTAATTCGATCGCCAATCGAATTATGTCCGGTGACGCCTACACCGGCTCGATGCCTTCGGATGCCGAGTTGGCGGCCGCCGAGGCTCACTCTCCCTGCAACGCACTCGCTGTCCGGAGCGCCGCAATCATTCGCCTGCGTGCTTATGAGGATGCCGTGTCGCAGGCAGGTGTCAAAGGTGCAGATGTCCAGATGGCTGCTCTGCGACGCTCGGTGGACCGTGCGCTCGCCTGTGTCCCGACCGAATCCTTCCTCTGGTTCGTTCGTTACTGGATAGGCCTGACCGATGGCAAATCCGCAGCAGAGCAGCTTGATTCGCTGAAGATGTCTTATCGTCTGGGCCCCAATGAAGGGTGGATCGCTCTACGCCGCAATGTTTTTGCACTTGCAATATACAACATCCTTCCGAGTGACCTTCAGGTCTTGGTGCTCGCCGAGTTCGCCTCGCTGGTAAATTCCGGATTCCTGAAGCAAGCGCTCACCAATCTCAAAGGCCCAGGATGGCCCTTGAGAGAAGCGCTGTTATCCGAGTTGCTCGGAACCAAACTTGCCATGCGTCAGTATTTTTATAAGATGCTTCGCGCGGACGGCTTTGATCTTGAGATTCCCGGAGTAGAGCGGCGCGAATTCCGTTCTTGGAATTAGAATTCAGTATTGCAGCTCAACCAACGATAACAATTGCATGAGGAAACGGGGCGCGCCGTGGCCAGTTTGAGAGCGACGATCAGCATTGCAGGGGTCTTGGGAATATTTTCTGCCCTGCCGATGACGGCTCCGTCGACAGCTCAGTCGTTTGGACAGCGGCTCTCCGTGGAGATTAGCGGTGGCACAACGCAGACGGGCGAGACTCTGAAATCCTCTACACCGCAAATAGGCGGCGTCATTTACGCCCCACTTCACACTGATCCTGTGGGGAAACCCTGTCTTTCCGTTGCTCCCTTCGCGCAACCCCAAACGCTCAACAAGAGCATTTTCGACCAATCCTTGATGCTCGACAACCATTGCGGCAAGCAAATCCGCATACGCGCATGCTACTATAACACTTCGAATTGCCTGGACTTTGAGGTCGGCGGCTACCAGCGCAAACGGCAGATTCTAGGTATCTTTCCGAGCAAGGATTTTCGTTTCTCTTATCGCGAATATGTCAATTGAGCCCTGAAATCATATAGGGCCCGAGATGTTGTCCATCCCACAATCCGTCTGCCCGATCACATCGGGCGGGGCGCGGGGCGCCCTTGTCAGCTTCCCGCGTTCGGATTTCTCGCAATCCTCTTATCGTCGCCGCCGGTCCCGCCGTTGGCTTCTCGGCGTGATAGCGGTTTTCGTCGGCGTCGCTGCGGCGTGGCTTGCGGTATCTAGTCGGCAAAGCTCGCCCGTGCGCGCTGTTATGTCAGAAAGACCTCGCCTGTCCTCCTTGACCGTTCGATGGAATGGTCCGATTACGCCGGCCGCCTCGGGCATTATCGTCGCGAAAGCAGATGGATTGTTTGCTCGGGAAGGCCTGTCAGTCGCACTTGAACCAGGAATTCGTGATGATGATGTCGTCCAGCGAGTGGCCGACAACGAAGATGTGATCGGGCAGGTTTCCGCCTCAGCATTCCTGCGTTCACGGGCAAACGGCTCGCCTATCATCGCCTTTGCATCCTCGTACATGGTAAGCTCTGTCGAGTTGTACGCGCTGGCCAACACGAAGCTGAACAGTCCCGATGATCTCCAAGGAAAGTCGATTGGATACGATCCGGGCAGTGATCGAGAGATAGCGGTTGAAGCGCTGTTGCGAAACAAACAAGTCGCCCGGAGCCAGATCAGGATTTCGGATCACGCGACCGTTTCCGATCTTCTTCTCGGCAAGATCGACGTCCTTGCGGGCAGAGCGGAGATGGAAGGAGACGAGTTGCGCGCTAGGAAAATCCCGTTCAAAATTTTGAGCCCCGACGCCTTCGGCATTCATTCCGTCGGCTCGGTGTATATCGCGTCCGAGCGGAGCATCGCTCACGCACCAGACATGCCGCAACGATTTTTGGCTGCGGTTATAGCCGGCTGGGACGCGCTGTACGAAGATCGGGACCGGGCTGTCGCAATCATCCAACAGCAGATCGATCCTAACGTTGCGAAAACTGGCGTCGTCAATTTCCTGGACAGGCAGAGAGCTTACATTCGTCCTTTCGGCGCGCGCACAGGGGAACTCGATCTGAACAGGTGGCGAGAGCTTCAGGACAGGATGCTGGCTCAAAGGCAGATGGCAAAGCCGGTCGATTTAACGACGAGCATCATTTTTTCGCTGGTACCTGAGCTCTACCGCACCCGCGTTAAGGCGCTCACCTCGGAGTAGCGCCTGAGAAAAGCTATGGACGTTATGCTCTTATGTCGATCCGAAGATGTTGAATAGACAACAGCGAGATCACACGCATGAACGAGGAGCTCAGCGAACGCCCTCGCCACGGACGGTACTCGCGCGTCTTGGACTATGCGCCGTCGTTGCACTCGCGCCGTTACCATTTGGCTCCGTGCAGATCGGTCCTATTGCGCTGTGGACAGGACTTCTCGGGCTCGTGGCAATAGCGTCTATCCCGGAGGCGCCGAATGCCAAAGACTGCATTTTCGCCGGTCTGTTTGCAATCGTCGGCTTATGCTGGCTTGTGATCGTGCTGGCACAATCATTTCCTGTAAGTCCCTGGACGTCCGAGTTCGGCCATCCAGTCTGGGCCGAAACCAGGAAAATCACTGGAATTGAAGTCCCGAGTTACGTCAGTGCGACACGCAATCAGCCTCTATTTGCGGCAGGTGCGGAGATCGCGTGCGGCCTAGCCCTGCTATGCGGATATTTTGTCGGCCGCGAGTCGGCCGCAGCCAGACTGCTGATCAAGACGTTTGCCGTCTCAGGGCTGGTCTACGCATGCTATGGGATATTGTCGCTTTTGATTGCGCCGGACTATGTGCTTTGGCTTCCAAAAGTTGCCTATGACAATTTGCTTACGTCTACGTTCATCAACGCCAATACCGCAGCTGTCTTTTTTGGCTCCTGCTCGGTGGTTTGGTTGATGATCCTGCTTGAAGGTCTTCCGCGAGCATCCAGCCCCCGAGGGCCTCGGAGAAATTTGAGCTCACGCCTGCTGTCCCGAAAATCGAGTTTGCGAGCACTCGCCTTCGCTGTCGTTTTGACAGCAACCTTCTTGACCGGATCGCGGCTGGGCGCCACAGCCAGTATCCTCGCATTGGGTGGAGCTTCGGTAACTTTCTATCGTCGGTCCCTCCGGACATGGCGAGCTGCCTTCGCCGCACTGGTTATTTTGGCGGTGAGCGCCGTCGTCATTTTGCAGCTGCTTGGAGGACGCGTGAATCAGCGCGTCGACGCGACAGGACTTACAGACGAGAATCGGCTGCAGACCTATCTTGGGACCTGGCGGATGATCTCGGAACATCCATGGCTCGGCACGGGATCGGGCACGTTCCGTTGGACGTTTCCGGAATATCGGAGCCATGCCGTTTCAGTCGCTGGGATTTGGGATCGAGCCCACAGCACCCCCCTTGAACTCGCTGCCGAAATGGGCGTTCCTTTCGCCTGTCTGATCGGGATGGCCTGGCTGTTAATATTTGTATTCCTGGCCATAGGAATGTTTGGGCGCCGGCGAGACCGTATTCTAACAATTGTCCCATTTTGGTGCAGTTTAATCGCTTTTTTGCATTCCTTGGCAGACTTTTCCCTTCAGATTCCGGGCTTCGCCGTTGTCATTCTGGCCCTGGCGGGCATGGGCCTTAACCAATCAAGCACCCGTCATCACGATGCGGTGGACGAGCGCAAAAAACGGGCGTAAATTTAGCTCAAATTCGACCAAGTTCGTCAACACCGCCAGAGGTTCCAAACATGCGTTTGTTCCATCTCGCCTCCGCCGTCGTCGCGATCGCGCTGGTTGCGGCGTCGGCACCTGCAGCCTACGCGGCATGCAGCCCGGGCAGCGCAACGCCGCAGAAAATCTCTGATTTTCGTGCCAACCCGTCGTCACTGCTCGAAGGCTCAGGTGGCCCCCGAGCCAACGCAGACATCGTCAACGACGTCCGGGATCTGGTGGTGAGTGATCCCACCACGCTTCCTGCCGTGATCGGACTATTGAAAACCGATCCGCCGCCGAGCGCCGAGTTTCAACGAGCCATCGGCACTGGTTTAGGATTGGCAGCCAATGTCTGTATCCGGCCCGATCCGGCATTTGCTTCGGAGATTCAAGCATCGCTCGCTGCAACGACCTCAACTGATGCGAAGCAACAATATGCCGCTGTCACCGGCAACCAGTTGATCGGTGCGATTGGTGGCGGGGCTGGCGGCTTGTCCGCGGGCGCTTCTGGCGGCCAGACCGGACCTCTTGCCAACTTCAACGGCGGCGGATCTCTCGTGCCTTTCGTTGCAAACAGCGTTTCGAACACTTCGCCCAACTATTTCGGCGGTGGCACGGCCAGCATTACATACATCGGTACGCCGACCAATATTATCAGCAACTCAACTCCGTAGGCGATCGGAAAGTTACGCCGACCGACCGGAGTCGGTCGTCGTAACTCCTCAAGCCCGATCAATCTCAAACCATGACGAGATGATCGCGGATCCACGTCGCGTCATGACGTAGGTCGGCGAGCTGAGCCGGCGTCGCATCGTCGACCATTGCAATCGAGGTCGTGCCGGCAGCCTGGTCCACGACGTAGCCGCCGTACTTCTGGTAGGCTTCCGCCAAAGCCAGACCTTCGGGCGTCAGGCCGGCATGGTAGATATCGACGCTGGTCGGCAAGACGAAATGGGCACCCATTGGTATCGTACCGTCATAGTAGGCGAGGCTGTTACCGTCGGCCGAGACTGCCGGAAAGACAAATTGATCGAGCTGGCTGGTGCCGGCCTTAAGCTGGTGCGGCGAAAGCTCAATGGCCAGGGCGTGGTTGATCGATAGATCATCCAATTCGCTGGACGTCACAAGCCCGCCCATCAGCGATGCCCCAGCCGCGCGAATTCCAGCGCCGACGCCGAGAGCCGTTCCCCAACCTGTGCCATCGAAATTGCCCTCGACGAGGTATTTCGAATGCCAGGTCTGGGTCGTCGGATCGTAGGTCGTCCCCCATGATTCCCAATAATAGTCGGTGTTCGGGATGGTGAAGACCACCCAACCATCGCTGGCGTGGGTCGGCAGCAAATCGGTCGGCGTGGCGATTTTCAGCGAGCCGTTGGTCGCAAACCAGCCTCCGGTCGGCGCAGTGTTCAAGCCACCGTATGTCCACGTCGCCATAGGCGCGTCATCCGGCGTCGTGAAGAACAGGCTTTCTGACTGGATCCATGAATTACCCAGGGTCGGATCCCTGAACTGGACGTTCTGGATCGAATTGGGATCAGAATAGGTGATCTTGGTCGGATCGATCGGCGTATTCCACAGACTGTCGTCGGAGAAATACTGGGTCGCGATATGGAAGGCGCTCTGATACGCCAGCAGGTCCTGCTTCGTCTCGCCCGTCAACGTCAACGTATTGCCTTGGCCGAAATCAATCACCGCGCCCAGCGGCGTATCCGTCGTATGGTTCAGCAACATATCCGACACGCTGGTGAAGGCGCCAGCGCTGAGATCAATCGTGTTGCGGCTGGCATCGAACGAGGTGATCGTATCGTGTCCGAAGTTGGCCTTGAATACAAACCGTTCGCTGCTTGCTCCCGAGAACGTCTCGTCCTGACTCATCGCAAATGTCGTCGTGTCGTGCGAGCCGTCCAGATTCGTTTGGTCTTTGAAGACAAGGACGCCGTCAGCGTTATAAACGTCGTGTTCGGCGATGTAGCTCTCTTTGGTGATATTCGAGAGGTAGACATCCTTGCTGGAGTCAGAATGAATCACCGTGTCAGTGACGAGAATGCTCTTCCCGTTCACCACTGAATAGATTTTCGTGTCGGAAATGTCAGGCAATCCCGCGCCGTATGTCGTCACGTCGCTTTTCAACAGCGCCTGTCCGGCGACATTGGTGTAGAGTTTGACTTCGGTCGTTCCATTTGCCGACGTGATCGTCAAGGTTCCCAGGACACCCGAGACATCGTAATTTCCAACTGTACGCGTCGACGTCGACGTATTGAGATCATAGGTATAGCTGAACGTCCCGTCGGCATGTGTGCGCGCGATGTCCGTCAGTACGCCGGCGGCATTGTAGACATCATGCTCGGCGACATAATCCTTGCCCGTGATGTTTGACAGGTAAACATCCTTGCTCTTGTCGGTATGGACGACAGTCTCGCTGGCAAGAATTCCGTTTTTGTAAGCAAAGGTATCCGTGCTGCCATCCGGATTGATGATCAATCGACTCTGCAGGAGACTGCCAGTCGAGTCGTACTGAACCGTCGTCTTGGTGCCGTCCGCACCTAGCGTATAAGTGTAGTCGACGCTGCTATCCGCATGTGTTCGCGTCGCCGACGTCAGCACGCCCGCCGTGTTATAGACATCGTGCTCGGCAACATAGGTCTTGTTGGTAATATTGACGATATAGAGGTCTTTGCTCTTGTCGGGGTGCGTAACCGTCTCACTGACCAGGACGCCGTTGGAGTAGACGAAGTTATCCGAACTACCATCCGGACTGACTATCGAACGGCTCTTCACCAGGCTTCCCGTCGCATCGTACTGGATCGTGGTTTTGGTGCCATCGGCACCAAGCACATAAGTGTAGTCGATGGTGCCGTCCGCGTGCGTGCGCGTCGCCGTCGTCAGCACGCCAGCGGCGTTATAGACATCGTGTTCGGCGACGTAAGTCTTGCCGGTGATATTGTAGATATAGAAATCGCTGCTTTTATCGGCGTGCACAACGGTTTCGTTGATGAGGACGTTCTGCCCGTTAATGAAAGCGAATACCTTCGTGTCGGACGTGTCTGGCGATCCAGCAGCGTACTTTATCACGTCGCTTTTCAACACTATCTGACCCGATATGTTGGTGTAGGTCTTGATCTCGGTCGTTCCATCGGCCGCGACGGTGTTCACGCTCGCCAGCATGCCCGAGGCGTCGTAGGTCGACCTTGTTTGCACCGGAGTCGGTGCCGGGGTCGAGGTCGCGGTCGCGGTCGCGGTCGAGTAGTCGGTGCTGCCATCCGCGTTCGTTCGCGTCATGGACGTCAGCACGCCCGCAGCGTTGTAGACATCGTGCTCGGCGACGTAGGTCTTTCCTGTGATGTTGGACAGATAGACGTCCTTGCTGTTGTCGGCGTGGACAACGGTCTCGTTAGTCAAAACGCCATTGGTGTAAGTGAAGGTATCCGAGCTGCCATCAAGATTGACGATCGAGCGGCTCTGCAGGAGATTGCCCGTGGCGTCATACTGAACGGTCGTCTTCGTGCCATCGGCGCCGAGCACGTAGGTATAGTCGACCGTTCCGTCCGCATGGGTGCGCGTTGCCGCCGTCAGCGTGCCGGCGGCGTTGTAGACATCGTGCTCGGCGACGTAGGTCTTCCCCGTGATGTTGGAGAGATAGACGTCCTTGCTCTTGTCGGCATGGACCACGGTCTCGTTGGTCAAAACGCCGTTGGTATAGGTGAAGGTATCGGTGCTGCCGTCCGCACGCGTACGCGTCGCCGCCGTCAGCACGCCCGCAGTGTTATAGACATCGTGCTCGGCAACATAGCTCTTGCCGACAATATTGGAGAGATAGACGTCCTTGCTTTTGTCGGAATGGACCACGGTCTCGTTGGTCAAGACACCGTTGGTGTAGGTTGAGGCGTCCGAGCTGCCATCCGAATACACGATCGAGCGGCTTTTGAGGAGGCTGCCGGTGGCGTCGTACTGGAGGGTCGTTTTCGTGCCGTCGGCACCGAGCACATAGGTGTAGTCGACCGTGCCATTCGCATGGGTGCGCGTCGCCGCCGTCAGCACGCCCGTCGTGTTGTAGACATCGTGCTCGGCAACATAGCTCTTGCCGGCGATGTTGGAGAGATAGACGTCCTTGCTTTTGTCGGCATGAACGACGGTCTCGTTGGTCTGGACACCGTTGGTATAGGTGAAGCTGTCCGAGGTACCGTCCGGGCTGATGACCAAGCGGCTCTTCAGAATGCCCCCCGTCGCGTCATACTGGAGCGTCGTTTTCGTGCCGTCGGCGCCGAGCACGTAAGTGTAGTCGAGCGTGCCGTCCGCATGGGTGCGCGTGGCCGTCGTCAGCACGCCCGCGGCGTTATAGACATCATGCTCGGCAACGTAGGTTCTGCCGATGACGTTGGAATAATAAATATCCTTGCTCTTGTCGGCATGGACGACGGTCTCGCTGGTCAGAACGCCATTGGCGTAAACTAAGGTGTCGGTGCTGCCATCCGGATTCACGATCGAGCGACTCTTCAGCAGGCTGCCCGTTAGGTCGTATTGGAGCTTCGTCTTCGTGCCGTCGGCGCTGAGCACGTAAGTGTAGTCGAGCGTGCCATCCGCATGGGCGCGCGTCGCCGTCGTCAGCACGCCCGCGGCGTTATAGACGTCATGCTCGGCAACGTATGTCTTCCCCGTGATGTTTGACAGGTAGATATCCTTGCTCTTGTCGGCATGGACGACAGTCTCACTGGTCAGAACGCCGTTGGCGTAAACTAGGTTATCGGTGCTGCCATCCGGATTCACGATCGAGCGGCTCTTCAGGAGGCTACCCGTGGCGTCATACTGAGTGGTCGTCTTTGTGCCATCGGCGCCGAGCACATAGGTGTAGTCGACGGAGCCGTCCGCATGGGTGCGTGTCGAAGCCGTCAACGTGCCCGCAGCGTTATAAACGTCATGCTCGGCGACATATGTCTTGCCGGCGATATTGGACAGGTAGACGTCCTTGCTTTTGTCGGCATGGACCACGGTGTCCGATGTGAGCACCGGGCTCCCGCTCACCGCCGTGTAGAGCTTGGTGTCCGATATGTCGGCCGCACCGGCAGGATAGCGAATGACGGCGCTAACCAGGACGCCATTGGTGAATGTCTGGGTGAGGATCGAGCCGTCAGCAAGCGTAGTCTTTGTCGAGGTAGACGCCATTTTCGTCCCACTTTGGTGCAGGGTTTGAATGGCGAACGTCTAGGACCCAAACCTCTCGATAGGCGTAAGTCCGCAAACGGACTTCGATTCAATTGCTAGCGATGCGATAAACTTCCGGTGGTCGTCGCGGCTTGGCATAATTGCGGAACTCAACTCTCATGGCGACCGCCCTAACGTTTGCGCGCCAAATTTCGGCAAAAGACGCACCCTGAAGACAGTGCCGTAGATGGTCCACGCCCGGGCAGGATTAACGGCGGCGTGCGACGGGCCTGTGTCGGAGGCAGAAATTAATCGACGGCTTCGCTAAAATTCTTTTAAGCATCGCTGTGCCGCGGTCCGTCTATGTCCGTAGATGTACGGGTTACGATCAATTGCCGTACGACTAGGCACGGTCGCGAGCGGGGGATACGCCTCTCTGCAGGGCCACGCGTCACGAGAAGTTCGAAGCGCTTGTCCGCGCGGCAATCGCGGTTGCGGGCCGTTCGTGGAGTCGCGCAAGGTCCAACTCGCCACAAGCAGCCGCCTTAAGACGATTACTTAAGCCGCCGGATGCCGGGATGACCGCCACGAGCGCTTAGTGCGCTCAAACCATGACGAGATGATCGCGGATCCACATCGCGTCATGACGTAGGTCGGCGAGCTGAGCCGGCGTCGCATCGTCGACCATTGCAATCGAGGTCGTGCCGGCAGCCTGGTCCACGACGTAGCCGCCGTATTTCTGGTAGGCCTCTGCCAGAGCCAGACCTTCGGGCGTCAGGCCGGCATGGTAGATATCGACGCTGGTCGGTAAGACGAAATGGGCACCCATTGGTATCGTACCGTCATAGTAGGCGAGGCTGTTACTGTCGGCCGAGACTGCCGGAAAGACAAATTGATCGAGCTGGCTGGTGCCGGCCTTAAGCTGGTGCGGCGAAAGCTCAATGGCCAGGGCGTGGTTGATCGATAGATCATCCAATTCGCTGGACGTCACAAGCCCGCCCATCAGCGATGCCCCAGCCGCGCGAATTCCAGCGCCGACGCCGAGAGCCGTTCCCCAACCTGTGCCGTCGAAATTGCCTTCCACGAGGTATCTCGAATGCCAGGTCTGGGTCGTCGTATCGTAGGTCGTCCCCCATGATTCCCAATAATAGTCGGTGTTCGGGATGGTGAAGACCACCCAACCATCGCTGGCGTGGGTCGGCAGCAAATTGATCGGCGTGGCGATTTGCACCGACCCATTAATCGTGAAGCCGTTATCAACGTCGTTCCCGATCGGCACTGTATTCAAAGTATTGAAGTACCACGTCGCCATAGGCGCATCATCCGGCGTCGTGAAGAACAGGCTTTCTGACTGGATCCATGCATTACCGAGGGTCGGATCCCTGAACTGGACGTTCTGGATCGAATTGGGATCAGAATAGGTGATCTTGGTCAGATCGATCGGCGTATTCCACAGACTGTCGTCGGAGAAATACTGGGTCGCGATATGGAAGGCGCTCTGATACGCCAGCAGGTCCTGCTTCGTCTCGCCGGTCAAGGTCAACGTATTGCCCTGGCCGAAATCAATCACCGCGCCCAGCGGCGTATCCGTCGTATGGTTCAGCAGCATGTCCGACACGCTGGTGAAGGCGCCGGCGCTGAAATCAATCGTGTTGCGGCTGGCATCGAACGAGGTGATCGTATCGTGTCCGAAGTTGGCTTTGAACACGAACTGATCGCTGCTTGCGCCCGAGAACGTCTCGTTCTGGGGCACCGAAAATGTCGTCGTTTCGTGCGAGCCGTCCAGATTCGTTTGGTCTCTGAAGACGAAATAGCCGTCCGCGTTATAGACGTCGTGTTCAGCGACATAGTTTTCGTTGGTGATATTCGAGAGGTAGACATCCTTGCTGGAGTCAGAATGGATCACCGTGTCAGTGACGAGAACACTCTTCCCGTCTACCACTGAATAGATTTTCGTGTCGGAAATGTCGGGCAATCCAGCGCCATATATCGTCGCGTCATTGACCAACAATGATTGTCCGGAGACGTAGGAATAGAGCTTGGTTTCCATCGTCTTGTCCGACGTCGTGATCGTAATAGCACCCAGGACGCCCGAGGCGTCATAGTATGAAGCTGTCTGCGTCGACGTCGACGTATTGAGATCATAGGTATAGCTCAACGTGCCGTCGTCATGCGTGCGCGTTATGCCTACTAGAACGCCTGCAGCATTATAGACGTCGTGTTCGGCCGTGTAAGCCTTGGCCGCGATGTTGGAAAGGTAGACATCCTTGCTCTTGTCGGTATGGACGACAGTCTCGCTGGCAAGAATTCCGTTTTTGTAAGCAAAGGTATCCGTGCTGCCGTCCGGGCTGATGATCAGGCGGCTCTGCAGAAGGGCGCCCGTCGAATCATATTGAAATGTCGTCTTGGTGCTATCGGCACCCAGCGTATAGGTGTAGTCGACGCTGCCGTCCGCATGCGTTCGCAGCGTCGCGGTCAGCACACCAGAGGCGTTGTAGACATCGTGTTCAGCAGCGTAAGTTCTGCCGGTGATATTGGAGTAATAAATATCCTTGCTCTTATCGGAATGCGTGACCGTTTCGCTGACCAGGATGCCGTTGGAGTAGACGAAGGCATCCGTACTGCCAGCCGGACTTGTGATCGACCGACTCTTCAAGATCGTTCCCGTCGAGTCATACTGGATCGTGGTTTTTGTGCCGTCGGCGTCGAGTACATAAGTGTAGTCGACCGTGGCGTCCGCATGCGTGCGGGTCGCCGCCGTCAGCACGCCAGCGGCGTTATAGACATCGTGTTCGGCGACGTAGGTCTTGCCGGTGATATTGGAAAGATAGATGTCCTTGCTTTTATCAGCATGCAGGACAATCTCTTGTGCAAGGACGCTCTGCCCATTTGTAATCACAAAGGCCTTCGTATCGGACGTGTTAAGTGACCCGGCAGGATACTTGGCCACCTCGCTCGTCAGCACCGATTGCCCTGATACGTTTGCGTAATTCTTGGTGTCGGTCGTCCCGTCCGCCATAATGGTCGTCAAAACCACGAGGACGCCCGCCGCATCGTAAGTCGACTTTATTTGCACCACGGTTGGCGCCGGGCTTGCATCGCTCGTAGAGCCATCCGCGTTGGTTCGCGTCACCGCCGTCAGCACGCCCGCCGTGTTATAGACATCGTGCTCGGCGACATACGTCTTCCCCGTGATATTGGAGAGATAGACGTCGGCGCTCTTGTCGGCATGCACGACGGTCTCGCTGGTCAGAACACCGCTAACATAGGTGCGGGTGTCCGAACTGCCATCCGGATTGACGATCGAGCTACTCGTCACGCCACTGCCGGTTGCGTTATACTGAACGATCGTCTTGGTGCCGTCGGAACCAATCGCGTAGGTGTAGTCGATCGTTCCATCCGCATGCGTTCGCGTCGCCGCGGTCAGCACGCCCGCCGAATTATAGACATCGTGCTCGGCGACATATGTCTTCCCCGTGACGTTGAAGAGATAGACGTCGGCGCTCTTATCGGCATGTACGACGGTCTCGCTGGTCAGAACGCCGCCGACGTAGGTGCGGGTGTCCGAACTGCCGTCCGAATAGAGGATCGAGCGGCTCGTCACGACGCTGCCCGTTGCGTCATACTGAATGATCGTCGTCGTGCCGTCGGCTCCGAGCACGTAAGTGTAGTCGACAGTGCCGTCCGCATGGGTGCGCGTCGCTGCCGTCAGCACACCCACGCCGTTATAGACATCGTGCTCGGCAACGTAAGTTTGCCCTGCGATGTTGGAGAAATAGATATCCGAGCTCTTGTCGGCATGAACGACGGTCTCGTTGGTCAGGACGCCGTTGGTGTAGGTGAAGGTGTCCGAGCTGCCATCCGGACTGATGACCGAGCGAGTCTTCAGGAGGCTTCCTGTCGAGTCATACTGGAGCGTCGTTTTCGTGCCGTCGGCGCCTAGCACGTAGGTGTAGTCTACGGTGCCGTCCGCATGCGTGCGCGTCGCAGCCGTCAGCACGCCAGCAACGTTGTAGACATCGTGCTCGGCTACATAAGCCTTGCCCGTGATGTTGAAGAGGTAGACGTCCTTGCTCATATCGGCATGAACAACGGTCTCGTTGTTTAGGACGCCGTTGGCGTAAGCGAAGGTGTCGGTGCTGCCATCCGGGCTAATGAGCAACCGACTCCGTAAGAGGCTGCCCGTTACATCGTACTGAAGCGCGGTCTTTGTTCCGTCGGCGCCCAATGTATAAATGTAGTCGAGAGTGCCATCCGCATGCGTTCGCGTGGCCGCGGTCAACACGCCCGCCGTGTTATAGACATCGTGCTCGGCGACGTAGGTTTTCCCCGTGATGTTAGAGAGATAGACGTCCTCGCTCCTGTCGGCATGGACGACGGTCTCGTTGACCAGAACGCCGCCGACATAGGTGCGACTGTCCGAACTGCCGTCCGGATTGATGACCAGGCTAGTCTTCAGAACGCCCCCTGTCGCGTCATACTGGAGCGTCGTTTTCGTGCCGTCGGCAGCCAGCATATAGGTGTAGTCGATGCTGCCATTCGCATGCGTCCGCGTCACCGCCGTCAACACGCCCGCCGTGTTGTAGACGTCATGCTCGGCGACATAGGTCTTGCCGGCCACATTGGACAGGTAGACGTCCTTGCTCTTGTCGGCGTGAACGACTGTCTCGCTGGTCAAAATACCGTTGGTGTAAGTCACACTGTCCGAGCTGCCATCAGGATTGACGATCGAGCGGCTCGTCACGCCACTGCCCGTCGCGTCATACTGAATCGTCGTTTTGATGCCATCGGTGCCGAGCGCGTAAGTGTAGTCGACGGTGCCGTCCGTATGGGTGCGCGTCGCTGCCGTCAGCACGCCGGCGGAGTTGTAGACATCATGCTCGGCGACATAGGTAGTCCCCGTGATGTTGGAGAGATAGACGTCCTTGCTGTTGTCGGCATGAACAACGGTCTCGTTGGTCAGAACGCCGTTGGTATAGGTGAAGGTATCGGTGCTACCGTCCGCGCTCGTTCGCATCGTAAGCGTGAGCGCGCCCGCCGTGTTATAGACATCGTGCTCGGCGATATATGTCTGTCCCGTGATGTTGGAGAAATAGACGTCGGCGCTCTTGTCGGCATGCACGACGGTCTCGCTGGTCAGAACACCGCTGACATAGGTGCGGGTGTCCGAACTGCCGTCCGGATTGACGATCGCGCGGCTCGTCACGCCACTGCCCGTGGCGTCATACTGAATGATCATCGCCGTGCCGTCGGCTCCGAGCACGTAGGTGTAGTCGATCGTTCCATCCGCATGCGTGCGCGTCGCCGCCGTCAGCACGCCGGCGGTATTATAGACATCATGCTCGGCGACGTATGTCGTCCCCGTGACGTTGGAGAGATAGACGTCGGCGCTCTTGTCGGCATGCACGACGATTTCGCTGGTCAGAACGCCGCCGACGTAGGTGCGGGTGTCAGAACTGCCATCCGGATTGAGGATCGAGCGGCTCGTCACGACGCTGCCCGTTGCGTCATACTGAATGATCGTCGTCGTGCCGTCGGCTCCGAGCACGTAAGTGTAGTCGACCGTTCCATCCGCATGGGTGCGCGTCGCCGCCGTCAGCACACCCGCCGGGTTATAGACATCGTGCTCGGCGACGTATGTCTTCCCCGTGACGTTGGAGAGATAAACGTCGGCGCTCTTATCGGCATGCACGACGGTCTCGCTGGTCAGGACGCCATTGGTATAGGTGAAGGTGTCCGAGCTACCGTCCGGGTTGACGATTGAGCTACTCGTTACAACACTGCCCGTTGCGTCATACTGAACGGTCGTCTGCGTGCCGTCCAAACGCGTTCGCGTCACAGCCGTCAGCACGCCCGCGACATTGTAGACATCGTGCTCGGCTACATACGCCTTGCCTGTGATGTTGGAGAGATAGACATCCTTGCTCTTGTCGGCATGGACGACAGTCTCGTTGGTCAGGACGCCATTGGTATAGGTGAAGGCGTCCGAGCTGCCGTCTGGAATGATCACCAAGCGGCTCTTCAGGAGGCTGCCCGTCGCGTCGTACTGAACCGTCGTTTTCGTGCCGTCGGCGCCAAGCACGTAGGTATAGTCGACGGTGCCATCCGCATGGGTGCGCGTCGCCGCCGTCAATACGCCCGCGGCGTTATAGGCGTTGTGCTCGGTAACGTAGGTTCTGCCGGTGATGCAGGAATAATAGACATCCTTGCTCTTGTCGGCATGGACGACAGTCTCGTTGGTCAGGAAGCCGTTGGTGTAGGTTGAGGTGTCCGTGCTGCCATCCGGATATACGATCAACTGGCTCTTCAGGAGGCTGCCCGTCGCGTCATACTGAATGGTGGTCTTCGTGCCATCGGCACCGAGCACGTAAGTGTAGTCGACCGTGCCGTCCGCATGGGTGCGCGTCGCCGCCGCCAGCACGCCCGCGGCGTTATAGACGTCATGCTCGGCAACGTATGTCTTCCCCGTGACGTTGGAGAGGTAGATGTCCTTGCTCTTGTCAGCATGAACGACGGTTTGGTTGGTCAGAACGCCGTTGGTGTAGGTTGAGGTATCCGTGCTTCCATCAGGGCAGACGATCGAGCAACTCTTCAGCAGGCTTCCCGTGGCGCTATACTGAACGGTCGTCTTTGTGCCATCGGCACCGACCAAATAAGTGTAATCGACGCTGCCGTCCGAATGGGTGCGCGTCGCTGCCGTCAGCACGCCTGCGGCGTTGTAGACATCATGCTCGGCGACATAGGTTTTGCCGCTGATGTTGAAGAGGTAGATGTCCTTGCTCTTGTCGGCATGAACGACGGTCTCATTGGTCAGAACGCCGTTGGCGTAAGTTGAGGTGTCTGTGCTGCCGTCCGGATATACGATCAACTGGCTCTTCAGCAGGCTACCCGTGGCGTCATACTGAACCGTCGTCTTTGTGCCATCGGCACCGAGCACGTAGGTGTAGTCGACAGTACTGTCCGCATGGGTACGCGTCGCCGCCGTCAGTGTGCCTGCAGGGTTGTAAACGTCATGCTCGGCGACGTAGGTCTTGCCGGTGATGCTATAGTAATAGATGTCCTTGCTCTTATCGGCATGGACGACGGTATCCGATGTGAGCACCGGGCTTCCGCTGACCGCTGTGTATAGCTTGGTGTCCGATATGTCGGCAGCATCGGCGGGATAGCTAATGACGGCACTGACCAGGACGCCATTCGTGAAGGTCTGAGTCAGGGTTGAGCCGTCATCGAGCGAAGTCTTTGTCGAGGCAGACGGCATTTTCGTCCCATTTCGTGCGAGATTTGAATGGTGGACGTCTAAGACCCAAACCTCTCGATAGATGAGGTCGACGAATCCGGTTTCGATGCAATTGTCTTAAATGCGATAGACCTGATCTACAACCGTAAGCAGAATCCGGGCCAAGTCGGACTGCTGGTCATATCGCGGTGCCGTGACAGGTCGATGGCAGCGTGCGCCGGCCGCGTCGGGTGCACAAATTCTGGCCAGCTTCTTTCTTGCCTGAGCGTCCCGGGCCATCGGGTGGACTGTTGCAGTCCCCCCAAGCTCTTGCCCCCATGGCAAGATACCATCGGGCCGCCCTGTGGATGCTCTCGGAATCGCCCGCGGCCATGGGCCCGCCGCCGGGTTACCAGTCGTTCCTGAAACGGACGAGATCGCAACCGTCCTTTACCGCCCCAACAAAAGCGGCCCGCCAGATAGGCAACCCGCCCAGCCTGTTTGTCCCCGCGGGCAGCCCTTTATGCAACGCTGACTTAGCGCACCCTTAAGTTCAGCTTCAGGATGTGCGCATTGTTGGCGGCGACGACGCCGTCATTCGCGGTGGCGATGATCAGCCGCACGAACTGCAGGAACTTCGCGGTTTCGACCGTCGAAGCATTTGCGACGAACACGATATCCTTGTCCTGCATCTGGAACTTGGTGGCGAGGAAATAGCCGGCAGGATCGCGGAAATCGACGTTGTAGATCACAGGAACGGTCGGCCCCTCGAACTTGGAGCAATCGACACCGAGCTTTTCCGCCAGTTCACGCGGTTCGCGGCGATAGAGGAACAATGACGATGGCTCCGCCTGCGCATCGAACAGGCCGCCCGCCTTGGCGACGGCCTCCGCCAGCGTGATCCGCCACATATCGAACGGGAATTGCCCCTGCTGTCCCGTCGCCCCGAAGGCGAGGAACACCTGCGGCTCTCGATAGACATAAATCGTATCGCCAGGATGAACCCAGATGTTGTTGCCCGGATCATACGCAATCGAGCCAAATGGCACGGTGGCGCGACGGCCCTTCCGCTCCAGCGTCACCCAGGTTTCCCAGCCCTGCCCCTTGATGCCGCCGGCTCGGGTAATGACGTCCATCAGATGCTCGCCGGCCGCGTTCGCCTGCAAGCGAGCCGGATTGTTGACCTCGCCGAGCACGCTGATGAGCGACGTCCGCTGATCGGCAAGGACGACGACCGCCTGCGGATCGATGGCGCGGTTCTTGATCGCGTTGACGATGTCGGCCTGGACTTCCGATGGCGTCCGATTGGCTGCCTTGATCGCGCCGGCATAAGGCACGGTAATGTTTCCGGCCGAGTCAACGTTCTGATTTGGCAGCGCGACGAAATTGCCGGGCCGGACGCCCGCTTCCGCCGGAATGAACAGACCGCCTGCGGACGCCTCGAAGATCGTAACGCTTACGACGTCGCCAACGCCGAAGCGGATGCTCTGGGGCGGCCTGCGATCAGGAAAATAGGTCGACAGAACCTTGGGGCCGTATTCCTGCAGGGTGTTGACGACGTCAGGCGTCATCTTCACGAGCCCAAAATCCGGGCCTTCGGCCGTATAACCCATCTTGACTGCGACTTCCGACGGACCAGATGTCGGCATGATCGCGCAACCGCCCAAAATCAGGACAGCAGCCAAAGCCGCCACGCGCCGAAAGGAACTCACGCAATTGCCCCCAATTCCACCTGTCAATGCAGTCGTGCCTTACACTGCACCGGGAAGTCAACCGCCCGGTAACGTCGACCTGCATTTTACTCTCGGCCGTGGCTTTTCAGCCACGTTCGGTAGAAAATTCAGCAAGTTAACGACTTCTTTTTTCCCCAAAACACCGCGTTCGCACGCCTAATAGGCATTGCGGCGTCGAACCATCTCCGCGCAGGTCTGGATCAGGATTCTGACGTCGAGCATGAAGCTCCAGTTGTTGATGTACCGGAGATCATACTCGACCCGTTTCTTCATCTGTTCGACCCGTGTGGTCTCCCCGCGATAACCGTTGACCTGAGCCCAGCCGGTGATGCCGGGCTTCACATGATGACGGAAAGCGTACTCGGCGACGATGGCGCTATAATGACTATCGTGTGCCAAAGCATGCGGTCGTGGCCCGACCAACGACATGTCGCCCTTGAGCACGTTGAAGAGCTGCGGCAGTTCGTCGACGCTCGACTTGCGCAAGATGCGTCCGATTGGCGTCACACGCGGATCCGAACGCCGGGCCTGGAGAACCGTCGGACCATCCTCCATCACACGCATGGTGCGGAATTTGAAGATCAGGAATTGCTTTGTGTTGAAGCCATTCCGGCGCTGACGGAACAGCACAGGCGTGCGTGGATCTTGCAGCTTGATCGCGACCGCGGCGGTCAGCATGATTGGTGCGAGCAGCAGCAAGCCAATCGACGCGCCTACGACATCAAGGCCACGCTTCGACCAGCGCTCGGCCGAGGACAACGGCGCACGCTGCACCTCGACTGACAAGGATGGCTTCAGGCTGAAGGATTTGTTGAACGCGATGTTGCGGATGCGTCGGTCGGGCAACAACTCGACGGGCAGCGGCGAAGCCCGCAAGGTCTCGCGAAACAGTTCGATCTGCCGCGTTTCGCTCCACGGCAGGGCCAGTACCAATTCGTTAGCCCCGACCCGACGCGCGCGTTCGAGCGCTTCATCCAGCGTTTTCTGCGTGTTTTCCGACAGCGCAAAGCCGTTTGTCCTGTCAAACGGGGTCTGCACGCGCGCGACTTCGGTGACGCCATAGCACTGCAATAGGGCCGCGCCATCGAGCGAAGCAAGTTCGTCGCGCGAGCCGATGAGTACGGCCCTGCGCCCCTCCACCCAGTTGCGTGCCATCGCCAGGAGGATGAGTCGCCGGATACCGATTCGACCCCAGGTCAGCAACACCAGCGCGAGCGCCGCAAAGCAGATGATCGAACCGCGCGAAAAATCCGCACCGATTTTGAACAGGAAAGCCATCAGCGCCAGGAACAGCGTCACCAGCGCCCAATTGGCCAGGACTTTCTTGCGCGCGCGCGGAACTGCCAACGCCTCTGTCAGGTGATAAAGACCATTGGCACGGCCGCTCAGACCAAACAGCACTGCGGAGAGGATACCGGCCGCGAGATATTGATCGAGCCGACCTGCGCTGCCATTTACGAGAAGCTGATAGCCGCTGCCGCCCAGAAGACTGGCAGCGACAATCATCGTACCGTCAGCCGACGCGCAGAATACTGCTAAGGCTTGAAAGGGGATATGTAGTCGGCGCGAGCGACACACAATATCCTTGGAAACAGCATTGTCCTGGACAAGATCTTTAATGGCGGGCTTGATACTGGCCGCTTCTGACATGACTTACCTCGAAACGCCTAGACACCTGCCCCCCAACTCAAATCCTGCCCAGATATCGGGCAGTTTGGAAGTAAAATCATAATAGTCCTTTAAGGTTATTATGCCGTACATCGATCCTGCAGCGCAACAACGTCCTTCGCGATCGCAAAAAATTGAACACGGTGCCTCATTCATTGCCTTGGCCCTCTTCACTCTCTGCGGAGTGGTGGGGGTAAGCGGCCGAAGCTGGGCTCAAGCGCCCAACCTTCAGACCTGCGCCGCCCTCCCGAACGAAGGGCAGCGTGTCCAATGCGCCGAGCGCCTTCTTGCCAATTCTGGTTCCCGCCCCGCGCCCGCCGCACCAACCCTGTCCGGCGACTGGCACCTGTCACGGACCACCGACCCGCGAACGGGGATCGCTTCGGTCACAGTCCTGCATACCGCGGATTTCAATTCGGATGCTGACTTCGCGGGGCTGATGTTTCGTTGCGGACAAAATGGCGTGGAAACCCTGCTCGCGATCCTGCAGCCAATCCCGCCATCGGCAAAGCCCGCCGTGACGGTCAGGTCCGGCGCGATCGAGACCAGGCACACCGCCCAAGTGCTGGAGCTTGGGACGCTGTTGCTGCTGCCGGATGTTTCGGCGGATCAGGCGGTGAGCCAATGGGCTTCCTCGCCGGAGATCGCTTTTCAGATCGCTGCATCAGACCCATCGATCCGCGGCATGGTGCCGACGGCAGGCCTTGCAGCCGCCGTGCAAGCATTGAAGCCGAATTGCATCAGCCGATAACAGTTAAGCCCTCAGTATTTACCCAATCGATTCATCGAATCTTGGCGCGGCCTGAGCGAGGTTCATCCTTCTTATCTGGATGGCCATTGCACATGCCCGCCCTTGCTCTTTCCGCAGTCCTGACCGGTGAAGCGCTGGACCTCGCGTTTCGTGTGATGGTTCTCATTCCAACCAGCCTCTGTGCGATCGGCTTGATCGCGCTGTCCGGCAGCGGCTAGACAATCGTGCCCGTCATCGAGCGCATCATCGTGCAACCCTGTTGTGGCAATTCGGTTATGGCATCGGCCTGCTGACGCGCCTGCCGCCCTTGCGGCCCGAGCCTCTTCGCTCCGACGCGCCGCGGGAGCCATGACGCCCACCGAGCGCGAGCGTTTAAGTTGGATTTAGGATTTCGCCTTTCCGGGGTATTGCTGCTGCGACCGGTTGCTGCGATGCAGGATATCCCGGAGCATGCCTGTGCAATGTGAGGGCTGCGCCTTGCGGATTAGCGGAGTGCTTGGACCATGCGGATTGCGAAACGTTCAGCACAAATCCGATCGCGACGCGACGTCATCAGGGAATGCAAATGGCCGACGGATCGCCTTGAAAATCAAACGTCGCGCGTGGCGATGGTCGACCAAAGCCTATCGCTGTCAGGCCGTTGGATCCGGACCCATTGGTAAGGCGTCTGCGACCAGGGGCGGATCTGGGGCACGAGACTGTCCAGCACGATATCTCCCTTCCTGGTACGCACCACCACCACGAGATGATGCTCGCCCCAGGTGGTGACGACTTCGCTGAGCAAAAGGTTGCGCGCCGACCAGCCGAGCTTGATCAATTCGTGCCGCTTGCTCACGGCGTAATCATTGCAGTCGCCGCTCTTCGGATTGATCAGCCACTTCTCGTCGATCAGGCGGCCGTCATTACGTTCCGGGCGGATCGCGGCGTTGACGCGGGAGTTGACGATCGTAAGTTCGGCCCAACGTCGGAAATCCAACCGCACCCGACCGCCGCGGAATACCATACGGTGTTTGACCGTGCATTCGGCTTTGTACCGCAGGCAAAATTCGGTGTAGGCGAAAGGCGGCAGCGCCGGGGCCTCGAGATGAATGCGATCTATCGTCGCATGCAGGCCTCTCGGTAGGCCGACAAAACCGGCTTCCACTGTTTGATTTGCGCCGGCGGCCAACACCGCCACCATTGCCGTGAGGCCTGCAACGAATTTACGCATGTGGTGCACCCCATCTTCTTTTGACGGAGACGCTACCCGGCGGAGTTTGATAAACTGCCCGGAGATGAACTAAGCTTCGACTCAACTTGCTCCCAGTGGGGCAGCATTTCGTTAACCAAGCACGATCCGTGCCGCCGACGATGAACTCCGGCATCGTGCCGAGTCGCGGAAAAGATCGCGATCTCTCAACCAGCCCATCAATCCGTCCGTTTCAGATGTTCCTCGGCGACTACTTGCCATCCAAACTCGTTCAAGATCATCGACTTGCTCACCGCTCGGAGGAATGAGGCACCAGCGAACGGATCAATGCCGACACGCTTAAGATCTCGTATGGGCGCCCAACAACCTTGGTCTGATATCTGACCGGCTCGATCGCCCTTACACCAGGGATTTGTCCAATCGCTTCCGGAAGACAGGCACAAGGCGATCTGCGCGCCATCCTTTGCTGAATTGCGCCATTGAGACAGCCAAAGCCGTCCTTAAGCGCACGCCGAGACGCTCGATCCGGCTTCTGGCGCCTGCCTGAGCGGCCCCTAACTCCCCTTAGACGGCGTGCCCCGGCCTCGCCCAAAATTTCGACAGCTCGCCAGGCGAAGTTTCAACAGGCCAACGTCGCAGTTTCGACATCACTCTCCGCGATGATATGAAGAGACTTACTCGCTACGACGGTTTCGACTATAAGCATCAGGGTCGGTTCTTCATTGAACAGGCGAGCCGTACCGAAAAAAAGAGTTGCTGGCGTTCGATTTTGCAACCGTTTGCTAGCTCAGGCGCGTCGGCAAGATTGCCCAAGCAATGCTCCGGAGGGACCTAAGGAGGACGGATCATCAATGGAGTCGTTGAATGCTGATCGCCTCTCTCCTGCTGACCTTGATGTTCGCCATTGGCTTTTTGGCCGGCTACCGCGTCCGCGCGCGCATTTCTTATCGGCGCCGGACCCATCACTGGCGCGGCGCCGTGAATAGCTATCGGTAGACGCAATTCCAAGGCAGTAAAACGACGTCACGCCGTTTGCCACATTGCAGGTCGCTGACGGCGACAACATGGGCTCGCGGCAAAAGATTCAGTTCGCTGCAGCGCCGCGAGGAATTGTGTTCGTTTTACGAACGAAATGTGATTGGGTGGCCGAACGCGAGTTTGCAAAAGCGATTTGGCATGATGACCATACTCTCAGTCGCACTGGTGACCTGGCTTTTTCTGAACATCGCCTTCGTCACGACGCGCATCCTTGTTACACGTGAGCGCCGCCGCCGCATTGGGCAGGTGCTCGCTTTCGTGCCGCGTGAACGCTGGGCTCATAAGGAGAGCGCGTGAGTTTGTCGACGCGCGATCGACTCGAAAACGTTTTCCGCCCCTGAAGCCGCCGCTCCGATGCCAACAAATGGCGCTCCCTCCGAGTGGGCGTCGTTCGTGGTAATCCGCGAGGAAAACAATAAACTGCGCACTTCTTCCGTTACAGGCTGGAGAGGGCCGTCGATGCGGCGATGCTGATCTCGATCGCGGAGAAGCCATTGTCGCGCCGATTTTTACCGAGCACATGAAGCTTGAACCTGTCAGCCTTGCCCGCCGCGGCCGGATCAGGCGTATAGCGGAAGCCCGAGCCCATGATCTCGACCCTGCCGTATTTCGGCGGGGTCACCAGCGCGACCTCGAAGATCTGCATATAGGACCACCGCAGGCCCTGCAGGCATTCTACCCCGCGCGGCGGTGCCATCTCCCAGACCACCGTGTCGCCTTTCAGCGCAAACGGCTCGCGCTCAGGCACACAATTCGGCGAAGCAATAGCCGAGGAGGCGAAGCCAGCCCAGCCGATCGTAGTCAAGACAAACCTGAAAGCCCCCGCCAGCGACATCGCCCAGTCCCTCTATCGCGTTTCGATAAAGCAGACACTGGCAGGCAAACATGAAAAAGCCGCGGCGCACTTACGGACAATTTCCGGCGACAGATTTACCTTGTGGTGACGCCTGGAACGGTCGTGCCATATTCATTCGAGGACGGATTGGTCGTCGTCCACCCGCCGCCACTGGCCTGCCCGCCCGGCCGCAAGGGCGCGACAGCAATCGGGAGCGAAGAGGACGAACTCGGGCTGCGGCCACTCGGTGGGCTGTACATCGGCGGGCTGTACATCGGCGCGGTCTGGCCGAATGATGTGGCGCCCATCGAAGTGGTTTGCGCCTGCGCCCGGTTCGCCGGGACAGATACGAGCAAGCCGGCACAGAGAAGCAGTGCGGGAAGGCGAAGCATGAACGTTCCTATTGATGGCGCGGCGCTTTTCGCGCAGGGACGCTTATAGCAGGATTGGCGTGCAATCCAAGGAGAAGCGGGAGCCCGCAGCCCGAATTTGACCGACCATCTGCAAAAGCGATCGCCGCAGAACGGCTCGCCCACCGGAGAGGTTCAACGAAGCAACATGAGCGGGTCGCGTCGGTGGTCAGGGATCAACTGGCAGACGGTCGCCGTCAGCGACCGCGCATTCCTCTCGCCGGATCGCCTCAATGAGAGAGCCATCCGAAGACGGATATTGACGACGAACGAGTGAGCAGACGTAGGTTAGTTCAATTCTGCGAACGGCATTAGACCGCGGATAAGACACCTTTGCGGTGTCGCGGAATCACTTCATATGCTAACGAGGCGCGGTGATGCGCTACTCCCCCATTCCGCATGCCGCCCGCTGGATGCAACGTTAGTTAGAAGCTGGACCATCTTTAGTCTTTGGGAACGCCGCTCGGCTCAATCCGCTGCGCGCTGCGCGGTCCCTTCAAGACTGCTTTGAATAACGTTAACAGCAGCGAACTTCTCTAGAGCCGCGTAAGTTCTGGTAAAATGCTCCACCTTCTGAACAGTGATGCAGGAGGGGTCTTGCGGGCGATTTACTGGTCTACCCAGACAGAAACAGAATTTGCGAAGCTTGTTAGCGATAGAGCCACGTCAGTTTATAAGGGACTGGCTATTTCTGCGTTCTCTCAGCACTCATGGTTCGAATCAGCCAGGGGCTTAGCCATGTTGAATTCAAATCGAGGATTGCTGCCCATATGCTGAGCACGAGCAAGTTTACTCGACTGCTGCATTGGAAAGACGTCATCTTCCTTTTGGTGATGCGCGACTTCAAAGCACGCTACAAGCATACGCGCATCGGCATGGTTTGGTCAGTAGCCAGTCCCGTCTTATTTCTTTTGATTTTCTATTTTCTTTTCACCAAGGTGATTAACCTTCAGATACCTCAGTATGCCACCTACGTTTTTGTCGGCATTCTCGCCTGGAACTGGATGCAGACCGCACTCCTGCAAGCGGTCGCAACCATCTCAGGCAATGCTGGGCTGGTCAATCAACCGGGCTTCCCGCTCGCATCCCTGCCCGTCATCGCGGTGGCTTCGGCCTTTCTGAACTTTTTGATCGCGCTTCCCCTCATGTTGATCCTCGCCTGGGCGGAGGGTTCGCACCTGTCGACGACGCTGCTCTGCGTACCCATCGTCATGATGATCCAATTCGTTTTTATCCTGGGCATTGCCTACATCGTAGCGGGGCTGAACGTTGCATTCCGCGACGTCGAACAGGCGCTCCCCATCCTTCTTCAGCTCGGTTATTATCTCACACCGGTCTTTTTCAGCGTCGCAGCTGTTCCCCAACGCTTCCTGCCCGTTTTCCAGGCCAACCCAATGACAACATTGATCGATGCCTACCGCCAGGTGATCATGTACGGGCAATGGCCCGCATGGCCAAACCTGGGCGCGGTTCTCGCGGTCTCTGCTGCGCTGTTGCTCGCCGGCTTTTTTTACTTCCAGCATGCCCGCTACCGTTTCCTGGAGGAGCTCTGATGGCTGGATCCGTCATCGTCCAGCAAGTCAGCAAGCGTTTTACTCGCTATGAGCGCGAGCGGCCCCACACAATGAAGGAGCGGATGATCCAGGGTTTCCGTCCCACGCGCATCCTTGGTCATACCTTGGCGCTGCAGGACGTCACCGTGGAGGCCAAGGCCGGCCGTATGCTCGGCATCGTCGGCCAAAACGGATCAGGAAAATCGACGTTGTTGCGAATTGTCGGCGGTGTCATGAAACCTGACGTGGGTTCGGTCACCACCACGGGCCGGCTGAGCGGGCTGCTCGAACTCAACACCGGCATGCATCCTGAATTGACGGGTCGCGAAAACATTCTCATCGGTGGGGTTGTCGCCGGATTGACCCGTCAGCAGGTGTTGAAGCGGTTCGACGAAATCGTGGCCTTTTCCGAGCTTGAGAAGTTCATCGACAGCCCGGTTCGTACCTACAGTACAGGAATGAAGATGCGTCTCGGCTTTGCCGTCGCCATCAACACCGAACCGGACGTGCTGCTGATCGACGAAGTACTCTCGGTTGGCGATATGGCGTTCCAGGCCAAATGCCTCGACCGGATCCGGCGCGTGCGCGACAACGGCTGCGCCGTCATCCTGATCACGCATGATCTCGTCCAGGTCGAGAAGCTTTGTCAGGAAGCACTCTGGCTGGACGGGGGACGAGTCGTTGCGCATGGTACCCCGACCGTGCTGGTCGGCCAGTATCGCTCCGAAATGGCACGCAAGACGCGCGAAGTGACGCCGCCCGATGTGCCGGAGGCCGTGGCGTCAAGCGGAAGGACGCTCCGCATAAACGAAAACAGGTTTGGATCGCTTGAACTTCAAATCAGCGAGGTTCGGACGGAAAGTCCGCCGGGCATAAATGTCGAGGAAATCACCTCGGGTGCACCTCTACGGGTGCGGTTTGCTTACAAGGGCAAATCGTCTCTCGTTCCCGTCATCTCAATTTCAATCGGGAGGGCCGACGGCACTCAATTGCTTGATGTGAACACACGGGCCGACGGCGTCGTCGTGCCGCAGACTGGCGCCGGGCAGACGGTCCAGATCGATCTGGATCGCATCGATCTCGCCCCGGGGGACTACTTCGTCAATGTGGGCCTGTTCCAGCCAGGGTGGGAGCATGCCTACGACTATCATTGGGCCGCCTATCCGCTGCGCATTATTGATGAGCGTCACCCCCCGGGCGCGCTTTCTCCCCCTCGCAAATGGGCGGTCTACGACAACGTAGGGGGTGTACAGGACGGCGTCAGGGCTCAGAGCGAGCGGAACGGCTGAGGGCCCATTCGCGATAGTCCGCTGACTCGACGAGAAAATCGGCATCCACCAACTCGTCGATACTCTGGAGTCTTCTCGCGTCCGATCCACGCATGGACAGATCAGGATCTTTCAAAAGCCTGGCCGCGTATGAATTGTACTCACCTGTCGTCAGATGGCCGTAGCGACCGCTTTCGACCGCCTCCATGACTTTGGCATAGAAAGAGTCAACAAACGGGAAATGCAAAAGAACGCAGGAAATGTCAGCCAGCCTCGCGTTCTTTGTATGATGCCAATAGACGAACGGCTTTATCTTTCCGTCCATCCGAAAAAGTGAAACCTTGGTCAGTCCATTCGATGTCCCGAAGATCATCCATCGGACGCCGCCATGATGCATCATCAGCGACCAGTCTGAGACTTCCCCGAACGTATATATGGTCTTCTTGATCCAAGAAAGATCATAGAAGGGGAATTGGTCGACCAAATCGGACGCGGGATTCAGCGTAGAATTCTTCAATGGCGCGTCGCTGAACATATCCAGCATCTGTGTGATAACGGCGTTGAATTTCCTTTCATTGAGATAGCCGATCAGATCCGTCAGCTTCATCTGAGCTGATCTCGGAAACTCGAACAACTCATCGACGTCCACACAAAGACACCAGGCATTTCGACAAAACCGCTCTGCCAGATACCGCTTCATCGTATTTTCGTAAGCGTGGTACGGAGCGTCGGTTTGAAGCAGAGTGACGTCAGGCTGTTTGGAGAGGAATTCGATCGATCCATCGGTCGATCCGTTATCCAGGATAACAAACTTGGTTATTCCAAGCGCGCGATGGTGCCGAAGAAACGGCATCAGGTATTTTCTACCGTTTCTCATGACGCTGATAACAACGACATCGTCCGGACCGGCATCGAAGCTGTCCGGCCCCGCGACGCGGCGCACCCTGAATGGAAGGATTCGTCCTCTGATGGCGAATTGCACAAAGTCGAGCTTGTTGAAGCGTCCAATGGCAGACCGTATCTTCCTCCTAACGACGCGCATCACCATGTTGAAATCTGCCTCTCGCTTACGGAGAAATGCTTGGAAGAAATGGCGGCCCACCTGAATGCGACTTACGAGACACACGCAAAGCCATCAGCCTGGACAATTTGGCTGCGCGCCAAACCGACAATGACCGGCTGTCGTCGCGTCGAACGAGTTCCCAAAACAGCGAATGAGCTTCCGACCAGTTGCCGTCCGTCAACTCCCGTCGAAACATCCATTCGAGATAATACCTCCGTCCCCATTTGATCTGGTTCGCATATTCCGGGTGCCGGGCCAGCAGTTCCGCACGCACGATTTCATCGGACTTCAGCATTTGCGCGATATCGCGCGACATCGCGTTAAGCGGTTGGCGGTAGCCGGTCAGAAAATCAGCTATGAGTGCAAAGTGCCCTATGTCGGCCAATCGTAAGAACAGGCTCCAGTCCTCACAGCCCTGCGCCTTTCTCGCCCGAAGCGAACTGTCGTAGCCTCCAACGGCTTCGACAGCGGATTTCAGCATCAGTGCGGTGCTGCCATTGCCAACAAAATTTCCATAAGACAGCATGAGGCCGACGTCGCCGAAGAAACCCGGCTGCTCACCGGTCTTGATGATCGCACCATCGTCGTCGATATACGCGCTCCAGTTGTAAACAAGGACAACATCAGGGCCGGAATTGCGCAGGACTCGAACCTGGCGCGCAATTTTGGTCGGCGACCAAAGGTCATCGGCATCGATGGGGGCTACGAAGTTTCCCCGCGCTTCCGCAATGCCCCGATTTCTGGCCGCAGCAACACCACCGTTCGCTTGTGAGACAATCCTGATCCTAGAGTCCGCCCGAGCGTGCGCGAGGCATTTTTCACCTGTCCCGTCGGTCGAACCGTCGTCGACGATGATGATGTCGAGATCTTGGTAGGTCTGTTGTCTCACGCTGAGCAGCGTGTCATCGATCGTCTTTTCTGCATTGTATGTGGGTACGATGACAGAGATCGTTTCGCCGTCTTGAATCATTTGAACCAGCTACGTTACATGCTTCACGGACGATTAGCGGCCGGCAAAGTATTTGTCGCGCCACCGTAGAGCGGTTAGCACGATAAAATCGATGTCGGACCGGACCGGTCGCCAACCCAGGTGCCGTTCAGCCTTTGCGAACGATGCGACAAGCTTGGCCGGATCTCCAGAGCGGCGTGGTCCGTGCTTCACGGCAGGCGGAGCGCCGGTAGCGCGACGGACTGCCTCAAGCAGTTCGAGAACGCTCGTTCCTTGCCCGGTGCCCAGATTGAACACGTGAGTACCGTTGCGCTCCATCAGCATCTCGGCGGCGAGCAGGTGCGCGCGCGCCAGATCACTGACATGCACATAATCCCTTACTGCACTGCCGTCTGGCGTATCGAAATCGGTGCCGAAAACCGTAAATGGCCGATCCGGACGACGTGCTGCTTCAATTGCCAACGGCACCGCGTGAGTTTCCGGATCGTGGCACTCGCCGATCTCCACTTCAGGGTCGCAGCCAGCCGCATTGAAATAACGCAGCGCTACTGACGAGAGCCCATAAGCCGCTCCGTAGCTCTCGAGAACTCGCTCGACGATCATCTTCGACCAGCCATAAGGGTTAATCGGCGTCTGTGGATGGCCCTCGTCGATCGGCAGGTAGGTTGGATTTCCGTAACTGGCGCAAGTGCTGGAGAACAACAGCCGATTGCATCCGGCCGAACGCATCGCCTGAAGAAGCGCGATGGTACCGCTTGTATTGTTTTCGTAATAGATCGCCGGGTCGGTGACCGACTCACCGACATAGGCTAACGCCGCGAAATGGGCGACGAGGTCGGGCTTGTACGAGCGCATTGCCTCGGTCACTCGCTCCGTGTCGGCAATGTTGCACTGGACAAACGGACCCCAACGAACGGCGTCGCGGCGCCCTCGGGACAGATTGTCGAGGACAACCACCTGCCAGCCGGCCGCCGCAAACGCCTTGCAGCAATGGGAACCGACATAGCCGGCTCCCCCAGTTACGAGAACGGTCTTTTTCATGCGACTTGACGAGCGGTTTTGCCGGAAAGCACACTGTCGAAATATTCGATCGTCTTTGCCAGCCCCTCATTCAAATTCACCGAGGGAGCCCAGCCGAGCGTTTCACGCGCCTGACTGATATCCGGCTTCCTCTGTTTGGGGTCATCCTGCGGCAGCGGCTTGAACTCGATCTTGGACTTGGAGCCGGTCAATTTGATCACCAGCTCGGCCAAGGCCAGCATCGTGAATTCCCCGGGATTTCCGATATTGATCGGACCTGTAACGGCATCGTCGGTCGCCATCAGCTTGATCAAACCATCGATCAGATCGTCCACATAGCAAAACGAACGTGTCTGTGCGCCATCCCCATAGATGGTCAGCGGCTGGCCCAAGAGCGCCTGGACAACGAAATTGGAAACAACTCTTCCGTCGTTGAGTTGCATTCGCGGACCATAGGTATTGAAAATCCGCGCGACCTTGATGTTCACGTTGTGCTGTCGTCTGTAGTCGAAGAACAGGGTCTCAGCACAGCGTTTGCCCTCATCGTAACAGGAACGTGGGCCGATCGGATTGACCTTCCCCCAATAGCTCTCGCTCTGAGGATGAACCTCCGGGTCTCCATAGACCTCCGACGTGGAGGCCTGCAGTATCTTGGCGTTCACCCGCTTCGCCAGCCCGAGCATGTTGATCGAGCCGTGTACGCTCGTCTTCGTCGTCTGCACCGGATCGTACTGGTAGTGAACGGGACTGGCCGGACATGCAAGATTGAAGATTTCATCCACCTCAACGTAAAGTGGAAAGGTAATATCATGCCGCATTAGCTCGAACTGCGTGACGCCGTGGAGCGCCCGCAGATTGTCTTTGTTGCCCGTGTAGAAGTTATCGGCGCACAGAACATCATGTCCGGCGTTGACCAATTTCTCGCAAAGATGCGAGCCCAGGAAGCCGGCGCCGCCTGTCACCAGGATTCGTTTTCGATGAATGGGGGTGTAGGAATAAGTTCTGTTACCAACTTCAGGAGGCAATTTGCTGTTCATGGTTCTATCCTTATAATTTATCGCAAATTTCCCCCTTTGGACCTGAAAAGTACAGAACATCCCTGATTAACGATTAATTAGGCCTTGATACAGTTCCACTCAGGGTAAGTAGCGGGCAGGTTTCCCGACAATCAAAAGTCGTAGGAGATCAGGATGCCGAACCCCGCTCGGGGATTACCAGCTCTGGTCCACATACAGAGAACCCTGGCTGCAGGCAGAGGCCGATTGCCCGCTCCCTATCAGGTAATTGCAATACCTGCCGAGCAGTTGAACCAACTGACCTGCCTTGAAAAGGTGGTTCACTTCCTTTCGGCTAAAGAGCAGCCGTGCAGGCAAAACGAAATTGCCGGCCGCCGCACCTCGCATCGCCAGCCAGCGCAGCATGTCGCCCCGATGCGCTGTGATCTCGGCCGCATAATTCGGAAACTTGTCGCGATATTCACCAAGAACGATATCGAGAGAGCGCACCATTTGCTGAGCATCCGCCGACATTGCCTGGCTCGAAATCCTGTAGCCTACGAGGTAACGCGGAACCAAACGTATCTTGAATCGCTCGGCGATACGCATGCTAAAGAGGAGATCTTCGCAACCTTGCGCATTCCTGTCTCTCAGCGTGCGATCGAAACCGCCAACGGTTTCGAAAGCCTTACGAGTGACCATGAACGCGCTGGGAGTGCCGATGAAATTCCCACGGCAGAGCTGTCGCAAAGGGTCGCCAGACACCTCCGACGTTTCCTTCGGTAGGGATAGAATTCGACCGCACTCGTCGATTTGCGCAAGCCAGGAGTAGACCAGGCCGACAGCCTCATCGTGCGGCGTCTGCAATGCTTCCAGTTGAAGGGCGATTTTCTGAGGCGCCCAGAGATCGTCAGCGTCAACAAACGACAAGAAATCGGATTTCACCTCGCTCGCGCCGCGGTTGCGCGCCGCCGCCACCCCGTTGTTTGGCTGTTGAATCACTCGAACCCGGTCGTCGGCCTGTGCGTGGCCGTTGACGATCTCGGCCGAACAGTCGGTCGAGCCATCGTCGACCACCACAATATCAAGATTGCGGTATGTCTGCCGCCGCACGCTGGCAAGGGTCTCGTCGACCCACCTGGCCGCATTATACATCGGCAAAACCACGCCGACCGTTGGGTAAAATTTTTCACTCATACGCACATGCAAGGATGGTTTCAGCAAAGAAACGAGATCTATAAATGACAGTCATAATACCGGAACCAACGTTCTGGGTATAACCTTCTCGCGTTAGCCTTAAGTTCAAGCAAATTGAACTTATGGTTGTGAATCGCCGCGATTCAGGGTGGGTAAATCTGTTCCACGGTACCGATGGTAAACAACATTGACGTGCTGATGCGATGCGCACGCTCTACGACCCCGCTCGTAGGGCCGCGACGAAGCATACTGAGCAGTTGCAGCACACTACGCTGGTAACCAATGCCCGCGCCGCTGTGATCGTGGTCGCGAGGCGAAACCGCGCCGCCAGCTAGATCCTCACGAACTCCCCCCATCTCCAATTCGTGGCGTCCACGACATTGCAGAAATCTGGCAATCGCCTTACCAATACCGCCTGACCAACACAGGCCCATCTCCATTTGTCTCCAGCGTCGATCATCATCCTGGCATTGATCGCCATGACGCCCCTCCTGGCGATCGCGCCCGGATTGGAGACAAAGCCGTTCATAGCGCTCGTCGCGACGATCGCGCTGCTGCTTGCGGTAACGGCGGCGCCCGCTCCGGAATTGCAGCGAACGCGAAAGGCGCTCACGCACGGCGGCTGGCTGCTTCTACTTCCAGCGGTGTGGATGATCGTTCAACTCATCCCATTGCCGTTAAGCATGTCAAACCCGCTGTGGGCTGGTGTCGCCACGGCTTTACCCGACCATGGCTCGTATGGGCACGTCACGGTGAGCTTGCCTGACACCCTCCGTTCGCTCGGAACCTATCTCGGCTGGATGGTGCTGGTGGCTGCTTGCGCCGTAGCTTTTGTCGACCGGCGCTGCGCCGAATACGGTCTGATAGCCGCGCCCATCGCCGCACTGACCATCGCCATTCTTGGCTTTGTCGGTCGATTCTGGCCCTCTCTTTCGAATGAGAACTCCACATCGTTCCCTATTGCCAGCGCCCTAAGCTGCGTGCTCACTGTCGCAGCCGTCCAACGCGCTATCGAACGACGCCAGACTCACCGCACGTCGGTGACGAACTCGTGGCTCGTCTCGCTGACCTTGAGCGGCGCGGCAGTTCTTGTATCGTTGGCACTCGCCGTCGGATCCGCGCCGTCCGTAGCCTGGGTCGGCGCAATGCTCGGCGCCTTCACGGTAGCCATGGCGGCGCTGATGAGCCGATTGGGCCTCATCCGAATAGCATCGATAGTCATCGTTCTCCTAGTTGCGCTCGCGGGCGGCGCCTTTCTTGCGAGCAAAGCGGACCACTCGTCTCAGACCACAGGTTTGATGAGCGTGGCGTCGGGCGAGACGAAAGGGTCTGTTGAACGTGCACTGCGCGATGCCAGCTTGCTTGGCTCCGGCAGCGGTACATATGGCACGCTCGCAGCAACGCTTCAGGACTTCGGCGAGCCGCCACAGCCGACACCGCCATCCCTCGCCATAGAATTGGCGGTCGAGTGGGGCCGTGCGGCACCATTGGTGATCACGGTCATCGTTTTGATCGGCGTCGGCATCTTCGTCAACGCAGCCCTCCATCGAGGCCGCGATTCGTTTTACGCAACGGCTGCGGCAGGATGTCTTGTCGGCGCAACGTTTCAATCATTCTTCGACATCGGCGTGCTCGATCCTGCAATTAGCCTGCTACTCGCGGTCGTCGTTGGCCTTGGCCTCGGCCAGGCGACAGGGCGCTCCTCTGCAACCTAATTCGTTCTTGTAGGGCCGGCTGAACCCGGTATATGCGACGGAGGCAAGGTTGGCCCTCGAATCGGATATGATCAATCGTGGGGACAACGGCGGTCCGTGATAACCGACGAAAGCTGCTCCCGCGGTCTAGCCAAATACCATACCAACCAGCACCGCTCGTGCTGCTGGTCGCGTCATAAGCGTGTTTCATATGCCCCCCCGTCCTCTGTTGGACGGAGATGCTACTGCCGAGGTTTGATAACCGATCGGGATTGGCTTAAGCCTTGCTTCACATTGTTATCCGTCTTGATGTTTTTGGTTAGCTACGCACGGCTTTGCCGAAAGGTCCCGACCTGCCGATGTTTGGTGCCAAGTTTGCCAGGAAAGTCCGACAGAAGCCGCGCCTTCCGGAAGGAATTCGGATCTATGCGATGTCGGATATCCACGGCCGTGCCGATCTGCTTAAGCAGATGTTTACGGTGATCGATCGTGATCTTTCAGCCAGTCAGTCGATTCGGCCGATCCAGGTCTTTCTCGGAGATTACATCGACCGAGGCCCGCAATCGTTCGAAACGATCGAGCTGCTGATTGATCGCGCGCGGCGTCACGAATGCGTGTTCCTGAAAGGTAATCACGAGGTCATTCTGTTAGATGCATTGGCCAATCCGCCGTTACTCGACGAATGGCGTCAGTTTGGCGGATTGCAGACGCTAACGTCTTACGGTCTACAGCCGACGCTGAGACCCTCCGACGGAGAGAAAACGGAACTGATGCGGGAACTCTATGAGAAGATTCCCCAAACGCACGGCTACTTCTACCGCAATCTGCGAGCAAGCTTTACCTGCGGCGATTTCTTCTTCGTCCATGCCGGCGTGAAGCCCGGGATCCCGCTCGACCTCCAGCAGGAACAGGATCTATTTTGGATACGTGAGGAGTTTCTGGAGAGCAGCGCCGATTTCGGCAAATACGTCGTCCATGGCCACACGCCAGTCTCGACGCCCGACATCCGGCCGAACCGGATCAATATCGACACGGGCGCCTATGCGACCGGCAACCTGTCGCTGTTGAGCATCCAGGGCGATCGTCTGTTGGTCGTTTGACGAAGCCGCGTTGAAGAAGCACCGTGCGCTGCTATGATGACATCGCCTAAACCACATCGAGCTCGGCCGTGCGCAGCATTTTGACAGTTTTGGGAGTCATTACTGCGCTCATGGCGATGCTCGTGCTGGGGGTGGAGTCGGTGGGCTCTTTCGCGGCGGACAATTCTCCACCCGGCCGCTTGACTATGTTGGTCGTGCCGGGCGGCGCGCGCGAGCGCGCGCTTATGGTTGGCAAAAGCGCTCTGGCGGCACCACGTAGCGAGCGACAGACACGGGTGGACGAAGCGAGGCATACGATCGCCCGATATTTGAGCCTGGTGCCAACGGACGGGGCGCTTTGGGCGCTGCAGGCACAGCTTGCGGCGGCCAACAAACCGCAAGACCAGGAGATCGCCGATCTCCTCAAGATGTCCTACTTTACCGCGCCGAACGATCCCCAATTGATGCCGCTGCGGCTCGCCGTCGCAGTTCGTACGAAGGCCCTCTCCGACCCCGTGCTCGAAACGCTCGCGGCAGGCGACGTGCGCGCCATTCTGCTGAGGCGGAAGGACCTGGCGGATGGGCTGATCGAGACCTCTCGCGACGCCACCGACGTCGGCAGGGCTTCCTTACAGCGTTTGGTTGACGCCATCGATCCACAATTTGGCGCAAGCTTGAACGCACAACGCTGAATGGCCCTAGCGTTTGGCTCTTGCTATCGGCACGGCAGTCGGTAAAAAGAGGGTCGCAATCGACGGGGACAGAACCTCATGGGCCGACCATTCGTTATCGTTGGGTTAGCGCTTTTTGCGGCAACGGCGTCCTTTTCGGGCTCGGCTCGGGCGGCTGACTATGCCGTCAAGACCCGCGTCGCTGCGGCTGCCGTCACCTCCAGTTGCGGTTGCCGCTGCGGTTGCCTGGCAGTTACTTACGTCCGTCACCGCCAACTGGCGATGAGTTACGGCTACAATCTCGATCCTCGGGCGCGTGACGAGCCCCGTTATTTCTGGGGTCGTGAGCGGGCATTCCCGCGCTATGAGACAGTCTATCCCGTCCGAGCGCTCGACTAAGGCGAATCCCACGGCCCTGTTCGATGTTACATTGGGGCCTCGGCGGCAATCGTCCAGTCCCGCGTCAGCAAACTATCATCAACGCGGGTCTGTCCGCAGGTACGTTCGGATGTGCTGAAGCCGCCGCCGGAACGCCTTGTCCAACTGCATCCTTGAACGGGTTGCTGCTCGGCAGTGTCGCGACGGGCGCGCGCGATTGAGATGGGTATTTCAGCCGTTGGTTTGCAGGTCGATGGCCCGTCGATTGCGAGCCTTGGGCTAGCGCCAACGGGGCGACGTGACGGCTCTGCACATAAGCAAGAATTTCACATTTACGGTGGCAGAGCCGATCTATAGCACCCAGAACATAGGCAGGGTGCGCTCGGCAGGGGAAGTCACGACTTCCTGCAATCCGCATAAAATGTGCCGGTCGTGGTGACGATTCGCTCGATGCATTGACGCGGGTCCAGGACATTGCCGGCAATGCGGAAATAATAGGCCTGTGCTTTCAGGACCAGCGCATAGTCGCCGGGCGGCAGGTCGAGGCCGGCGTCCTCACTATGCAGCTCATACATTTCGGGATTGTCTGCGATGGGCGAGGCCCTGAACGGGTAGGCGACGTTGCGGATTACCCAAGCGTCCTCGGTGTCGGGCTTTTTCCCGGCAGTTTCGGCCGAAAACTCGCGGGAGATCTTTGCGATGACCCGCACTTCGGCACGCTCCTGCACGTTGTTCACCGCGTCCCTTCGAAACACAATGAACTTCGGATGGCCGTTAGGTAGGCTGTCCTGCTGGGGTATCTTGAACGCGGCCGACATGGCGACCCGGATGTCCGGAGGCCGACCGGGCAACAGATGCAATTCGGCCAGCGACTTGTCGTCAACGACGGCATAGACCCCGAAATCGGTAGGTCGCGGCGGGTTCGGTTGAGGCTGAACTGCGGCTGCTGGCGCCGTGGCAAGGGATGGCGCAGCAACCGGTGCGGCCGGCTGCCGTTCCCTGGACGACAGCTGTCCTCCGACCTTCGCCAGTCGCTCGCGGTTCTGAAAAGCAAAGGCGATTATTCCCACGCACAGCAAAAGCGCGGCGGCGCGACCCATAACCGACCAGAGCGGATGGCGAGGCATGGTTTCGGCCTTGGCCTTGACTGGTGCCGGAGTGCGCTCGATTTCAATTTGCGGTCGGGGGTGTAGCGGAGGATTGGGTCGCAGTTTCCCACCCGTGGCCAGACGGGCCGGCGGAAGTGATTCGGCGTCCGGAGTTTCAGGTGTCTCCATTAGCGGCGCCGATAGCTGAATTTGTTGCTGGGAAAACTCCTCCACGCCGCGGATCGCCGTCTCCAGCGCCTGCATGGCCTGGTTCATCTCTTTAACGTCGGTGTGAGTAAACTGCTCCTGAAGCTTATAACGGGCGAGGTCGTAGACCACTCGGCGCATGTGCTCGGGATGATTGTTGACCGTATCGAGCATCCGCGAGATCACGAGTGCAAATTGAACTTCGTTCGATACCGCGCTCTTGTTGCCTGCCTCACCTCGCCGCAGGTCATCCCCCGGGGATACGGTGGTCCGAATGGCCGCCTGCGTGCTAGGATTCGGGTTTCCGTCTGTCATTCGCAAGGTGTCGCAAGGGCCAAGCCAGCAGTCTATCGCCTATTTTTGGCGTGATACAAGTTAACCGCTGCCTTTTTTGCCGTAAGGAGATGAGCATGAACGTCAGGTCTATTTTCGCTGCTTTCAGTCTGGCGCTCTTGGCGTCTCAAGTCACTCCCTCGCCGGCGTTGGCCGTGACGGCCGAAGTCGCGAAGGCCTGCCGGACGCTCACAGCCAAGCAGTTTCCGCCGCGCGCGCCTGCCAACCCCGCTGCCGGCAGCGCCAAGGGATCGGGACGGGATCAGACGGCCTATTTCAATAAATGTGTCGCCAATGGCGGCAAAGTCGACGACGGCGCGGCCAAATAACAGTCGAGAAATATCAGTTAATGTGGAGTATCGTCGGGCGGTGTGGGCTCAGGACGTTGCCGTTTCTTAATGCAATGTTTAGGCCTGCCGCCGGGCGCTCATCTTGTGCGATAATCGGTTGTGACGACCGCTTTACTGATTTCGCCCGTACCGGTATCTTTTTGAAATCGAGATCGCAGCCCTCTTTGCGGCAGATGAAAAGGTGCTCGGATTTGCAAAGATGCAGCGTTAGCACCATTTCTATGAGAGGGCGAGCATGACCATCATGGTCACTGGTGGTGCTGGCTACATCGGATCGCATACATGCATTGAGCTCATTCAGCAGGGCCACGAAGTCGTTATTTTCGACAATTTCTGCAATAGCCACGTCGAGGTGATTGATCGAGTTACTCAGATCACAAAAATCACCCCGTCCGTCGTTCGGGGCGACATCAGAGATCGCGAGGCCCTTCAGACCACTTTAGCAAAGTTCGGATGTGACGGAGTGATCCACTTCGCGGGGCTTAAATCCGTAGCCGACTCGGTACGTGAGCCCTTGGACTACTATGACAACAACGTAGTTGGCACGGTGAAACTGATAGAAGCGATGAGAAATGTCGGGGCTACCAAGCTCGTTTTCTCATCCTCTGCCACCGTTTACGGTGAGCCAATCCGTTTGCCCTACGACGAAGACCATCCATTAGCTCCTATCAATCCTTATGGTCAGACCAAGTTGATCGTCGAAAACATGTTGAAGGATATGATCAATTCCGGAGGTTTGAGGGCAGCAATCTTGCGTTACTTCAATCCGGTGGGATCCCATCCGAGCGGATTGATCGGTGAGAACCCGAATGGAGTGCCCAACAATCTGATGCCCTTCGTAACTCAGGTCGCCGTTGGAAAGAGGCCGCACCTCAACGTCTTCGGAAACGACTATAACACCCCCGATGGCACTGGAGTGAGAGACTATGTTCACGTCGTCGATCTGGCGATCGGGCATCTTAAAGCACTGGAGTATCTCCAAACCAACCGATCCATTTGCGTAAATCTGGGAACTGGCCGCGGAACCAGCGTGCTCGAACTGGTTCGCGCTTTCTCCAACGCGAGCAACAGGGAGATACCGGTCGTTTTTGCTCCGAGGCGAGCTGGAGACCTTGCCAGCTACTACGCCAATGTCGAAATGGCCAAAAAGACTTTGGGCTGGTCTGCAAGCCGTGGCTTGGACGAAATGTGTCGAGATGCCTGGAGCTGGCAAAGCAAAAACCCAAACGGTTATATCTCCTGACGGCGCAGGATGATGCTGCCCCGGCGATCGACCGGATCCTGCCTGAATTGTAATCGGGCATGCGCTGGGATGAGATTTAGGCAGTACGCCTGGAACCACTTAAAGAGCGGAACCCGCTTGGCTGAACCGAACTTTTGAAGACAAAGCAATCTGCTTGCACGCCACGCTAATTTGCGCAGCTTTCTTGCGTGGCTCTTGAGAGCTATGGAGCTTACGCGATATAATATCCTATGGATCCGCCGCTTTTTGATCAAGCTTATCTTGGGCTTATCGGGGTGATCCTCTTAGAGCTCGCCGCCGTCCAATGACAGTAAGGCTTTGCGCCGCTTCCCACCTCGCTTCGTTGACGGATTTCAATTGACCGAACAAGCCAGTTGCCAATCCTGCGGCGCGTGCTGCGGATACTCATCCAATTGGCCGCGCTTCAGCACCGAGGACGATGCGGCGCTCGATCGGATCCCATCTGAATTCGTCAACGAGCGACAATCGGGCATGCGCTGCGACGGCGACCGCTGTTCGGCGCTGGTGGGCGCGATCGGACAGTCGACGGCCTGCGCAATCTACGAGGCGCGCCCTGAAGTATGCCGAACCTGTCTGCCCGGAGATGCCGAGTGCGCCATGGCGCGGCGCCGATACGGCCTTCCGCCGTTAGCTTGACAAAGGATCAGGCGGTCACGGCCTGAGTGAACTCTTCGTCATCGAGTTCCTGGTCAAACGGTACCAAAGTGGTAAGCGGCTTGGTTGAAAGCGTGATTGGCTTGCGATGACCGTAGGAAGAGGACGGCGCACTGCGCGTGGCCGGTGCCTCCCGCGAAAGCGCATACAGCGTGGAGCCCACGCGCCCGCCGAGATTGATCAACTCGCGCTCCGTGCAGGTGGAAGCAATCGAAATCGCCATGGAGTGAAGGTGGCTGCGGCGATAGCAGAACAACGCCAGCATGGCGCGGACGTCGGAGGAGACGCTTTCGACAAGATGGCGCAGTCCGTGCTCGCTGGTGCGGTACATTTCCCCCAGCAATTCCTCGGGAATTGGACAGCGGTCGTTTTCGAAGGCTTCGCGGCTTGAAAACATTGGCTTTCTCCTCACTGGCGAGGATGCAGCGCAATTTCCTAACGGAGGGTTAACCACCACCTCCGGGATTCTACGGGCCGTAAAACAACTGGCGCGCGCAACGTGCGCGGCCAAGCTCCATTCTTCAATTGGCCGCCATGAAAATCGAAAGTCCGAAGCCGGTGAGATGGTGCAGGGCCTGGTCGATGCCGATCAGCCACCAAAATCGCGGGTGGTCCATGGTCACGTTCCACCGGGAAACACAAATACCCTTCATCCGGTCGATGGTGATGTGAATAGCGAAATCAATCAGGCCTACAAACCAGAACCGGGGCGCGATCACGGTGACCAACAAAGTCGTCGCCGCCAGATGGACCAGACAATGGCTCAGCAATGGCAGAGCCCAGCCGGTCTTTTGATCCTTACCCAAGGCCATCCATGCGTTCTGCAGCAGAAAATCCGCAATCACATGCTTGACGGTGAGCACGAGCATCCAGCCGAGCAGAGCAGAGACCGGGACCGATGACGACAGAGAGGGAAACGACAAGGCTGGCGCTCTCGCGAGAAAATGGAAACTGAGAATGATCGACGGCTCGACCACGGATACGGGCGTGTTCCGTTTATGGCATTTTCACCAGTGGAATGCACCTCGGGCGCTGGCAAAAAGCCGGGGAATGTGGACCCGCGCCAGAAGGAAGTACGATCATCCCTGCATCGGTTGTGCACCGCCGCACCCGTCAAAATCACCCCGGGCCATCAAGAACCGATGTTGAGCCCTCCTCGGCCCAAAATCGAGACGTAATTACAGCAGTCCGTCGGGAAGGGCCGTTCTTCGCCGGGCGCCGTCGCTGACGTCACGCACATGCTGCGCACGATCGAACTTCCTCTGCGCATCATTCGAAGACTGCCCCAGTCCGCGACTGCATGCAGAGATGCGCCTAATAGGCATTACGCGGTTGGATAACTTCAAGGCATGTCAAAGCCAAGATCTTGAAGTCGAGCAGCAAGCTCCAGTTGTTGATATACCAAAGATCACAATCCACTCGCCCTTCCAATTGCTCGAGGCACGCTGTCTCGCCACGAAAAACGCGGACCTGCGCCCAGCCCGTTATCCCCGGTTTCACATGATGTCTGAAAGCGTAAGCGGATAGCAAATCGCCGTAGTGGTCGTCGTGGGCAATTGCACGTAAAGCAAGGCCGCGATCAAGCCTGTGCCAAACAGCCGGCCGCCACTCCTGACTTCGCCGGAATCGACGATCCGGTACAGCCTCCCACCGACCACACTGGAAAAAACGATCAGAGAGGCATCAACAAAGGCGAGCGCGTTTTGAAGCGCAAAGTACGGAATTTTCAGTCTATGAGCCCGAACATCCTCGCCGCTCTTCGTCACGGCATGCAGTGTCGCGACACGTCGAAACTCCTCAGTCGATGGGGGATCGTCGAACGTTTTACCCGACTTCAGCTCCGGTGATACTCGAGGGGCAAAGATCGCCTCACAAACCATGACGCTACTGATTTACCATGTTTGTAATAAATGCCGCATTGCAATAATACGCTGCAATGCAGCGCCTCGATATTTGATGACAAAATTGATGGCAAAAAAGTAAGCAGACATCAAGCTATAAGGTCTAGGGCAGATATCTCAAGTTCGGAGATCGACCTCAAGGACTAAGCCTTCGCCGCACCAAGGGCGAACTAGGAATTGCTGTCGTCGTGCTAATCCCCTGGCTGCGGAGATTACGTATGGCCCCTGCCGTCATTTTTTCGTTTCTTGTCGGAGCGGTGCTTGCGTCGAACTTCCGCGTATGGATCTTGGTGCCGCTCTCGCTCATAGCTTTTCTTTTCACGCTGATTTGTGCTTATTTCTCAGGCGCCGGGTTATTCCAGTGCATTGGAAGCAGCCTTCTCATCGGTATTACCCCACAGTTTGGCTATACATTTGGCTTGCTCACGAAAATCGCATTATCGAATTCAACGACGGAACCTCAGCCCGACGGGTCGACCGCCGCTCCCCGCAGCGATGCATGTTGAAAGCCCGCACACTGGCCCTAGCGCAAGTTGACCTCTACCGCGTCCCTATCCTAAATCTTGAGAGATCCACTTCAGTTGACGCGGTGCGCGCGACGTTTACTTGTGGGCTGTCTAGGTTTCTCCCCGATCGCCACGAAACGAGCTCTGGACTTGCGTGTCGCGCTCCGAACCTTCGTGCTGCCCCTTCTCTCAGGGCTTGCAGGTAGTAGCTGCCATTGAGTCTCACTTACGTGAAAATCTTTGCGGCAGTTCTCGTTGGGCTTTCCGAGATGCTCAAAGCGGGGACCTCTCTGTACTTTCCAACCGACCCTTTCCCCCGTCGCTCAGATGAGCTTCAGATTCTCCATCGACGGAATCCGGCGTGGGCGTCCATCGCAAAGCCGGCGTGATGGCGGTCGTTGACTGACTGCGGTCACACGGGCACTTTAGGCGAGCCGTTTCAATATTGATTTCTCCCCTCGGGCTCGACCGGGCAACGCCTTTCGATGTCAAAGCCGCTTTTTCTAGCGCAGTTCTTGGCGGCCACGGCCGATCGCAACAGCCGGGGCGCCTATGCTGCGGCGGCGCTCGGCAGCCTCATGATGCTGCTGGTAACGGTGGATCCCGCCTATGCGGCGGCGCACCACTGGATCGACGCCGTGCTGGGGCTATGTCTGGCGTTCTTCGTCTTCGAATGGATCGCTCGCCTCCGCCTGGCGGTCGTGACACATCGCCTTCGAGCTTATGTGCTGTCAGGCCGGCATCTTCTCGATTTCGTTGCAGCCTTTGGCGTGCCGATCGCGTTCCTCGTGGGAGCCGACGCGAAATCGGCCTGGCTCCTGGGCGTGTTCTGGGTTCTCAAGATCGTGGCCGGCATTCGCGGCATGCGACGGCTGCAGCGAGTTTTGACTTTGGAAGCGGCGCCATTGCTGAGTGTGCTCGTCATTTTCCTGACGGTTTTGTTTGTGGCGTCCGTCATTGTTTATTTTCTCGAGCGCGACGCCCAGCCGACCGCCTTTGGCAGCGTGCCGGCCACATTATGGTGGGCGGTTGCGACCCTCACCACCACCGGCTATGGCGATGTGGTGCCGATAACGCCGCTTGGGCGGCTTGTCGCGTCCGCCGTCATGATCTGCGGACTCGGCGTATTCGGGCTGTGGACCGGTATTCTGGCGACCGGCTTTGCCGCGGAGACGCGGCGCGAAAACTTCCTCAAGACCTGGGAGTCCGTCAGCAAGGTCCCGTTCTTCGCTGCGCTCGGCCCTGCCGCCATCGCCGACGTCACCCACATGCTCCGCACCGTCGACCTGCCCCAGCGCACCACCATCATTCGCAAAGGTACCGTTGGCGACTGCATGTATTTCATCGCCGCGGGGCAGGTGGAGGTTGAACTGCCGGGGAAAAGGATCCTGCTGGAGGACGGCGCCTTTTTCGGTGAGATGGCGCTGCTCGGCAATCACCTGCGATCGGCCAATATCACGACGACCCGGGTCTCCCGACTGCTGGTTCTTGATCTCGTTGATTTCCGGCTTTTGATGGCCCGCCACCCGGACCTGGCCAAAACCATTGATGCCGAGGCGCAGCGCCGCACGCTGGAAAACAAATAACCATCTGCACCATCTTCGTGATCGCGAGTGCGACCGTTCCATACTTGCCCACCTGCGAAGTCGCGCCAGATCTGCCGGCGGTCTGCTCATGACAACACAGCGGAGCAGATTTTCTCAACGTGAATTCTTCGCCTTTTGACCGGATCGCGTCTCGATTCTGGCTTGAAGCAGGCCAGCGTGCTACGTCGATTTGATACCCCGCTAAAGTTATTAAGGTCCGATGCTGTCGACATTTGCCGTCACGGTTCCGTTCTTTGCGCTCGTACTGCTCGGCTACCTCGCTGCGGGTCGAGGCATGTTGTCCGATGCGGCAATCCCAGGGCTCAACGTCTTCGTATTGTACTTTGCATTGCCATCCGCGCTGTTTCGCTTCGGCATGAACACGCCTCTGCTGCAGTTGCTCAGCCCCGGGGTACTCTCGATTTACTCGCTGTGCGCTTTGCTAATGATTGCTCTCACGGTCGCGCTCACTTGGCGCGGTTCGGTAAATCTGAAGGATGCGGCGTTCGGGGCGCAGGTGGCTGCCTTTCCCAATACCGGCTTCATGGGGCTGCCGCTGCTTGTGGGCCTGGTAGGGCCGGCCGCAGCGCCCACGGTGATCTCGACCATCGTCGTCGATATGATCCTGACTAGTTCCGTTTGCATCGCTCTTGCGCGGTGGCAGGAAGCTTCCAAGCACGGCCACGGCGCCGCCGTCGTGACGGCATTGCGCGGGGTGGCGATCAACCCATTGCCTTGGGCTATTGCTCTTGGAGCCATAAGCTCTGCTACCGGCCTCAAGCCTGTTGGTCCAATCGATGCAATCATTCGCATGCTTGCCGATGCCGCTACACCCGTGGCGCTCTTCACCATCGGAGCCGTGTTGTGGCTTGCCAGCAGACATGCCCATACTCGCACACCCATATCCCAGTATTTGCCGGTCGCGCTCATCAAGCTATTTGTTCATCCCGCCTTGGTAGCTGTCGTGGCAAAGGCGGGACAAACGCTTGGCATCGGGATAAGCGACTTCGAGATAATGGTGTTGACGCTGACGGCATCGCTGCCCAGCGCAAACAATGTCTGGGCACTTGCCGAGCGCTACGGGGCGGACAACGGGCGCATCGCTCGGATCATCTTGTCCTCCACGCTGCTTTCCTTTCTGACTCTGAGCGGCGCGGCTCGGTTGCTATTGGAACGCTAATCTGCAGGGGTGGCGGATTTCTGCTTCCGGGTCGGCTTTAACGTTGCGCCAATCCGATCGAACTCGCGGGACCTTGGTTGACTGCCGGGTTGCCGGCAGCGCGGTGCGTCTCTCCACCAACACTGGATAATCGAGGCTATACCTCGGTCTTGACCTGGACGTGGACCTCCATGCCAAGGTCGTCTTCCGCTTCCCCCCAATAGGCGCCGGATAGCGGTATCGCCTGCCCAGGAGTCCGGGCCACGCCCACGCGGATGAGGTCGCGATTGCCAACAATGCCGTTGGTCGGATCGAACTCGACCCAGCCTGACCCGGGAACATAAATCTGGCACCAGGCGTGGGTCGACCCGCCGCCGAGACGAACGGCGCGGTCGCGATCCGGGACATAGACATAGCCTGTGACGAAGCGGGCCGCGAATCCGAACGACCGTGCGGCCTCCATCATCAAAAGCGCGAAATCGCGACAGGTCCCCTCCTGCCGTTCGATGGTCTCTTGCGGAGTCTGCGTCCCGCGCGATACGCGGCGCCTGTATGAAAAGCCTTCGGCGATCGCCTCATTCAACGTCATCAAAAGCTGGCCCGTCGGCATTGACGCACCAGGCGTAAAGAATTTGTCGAGCCATTCCTGGAGTCGAACGCCAGCATGATGAGGGGTCATGTAGGGCGCGAGATCGGAACGCTCTTCCCCCGCATAATCGAACGGATGCGTACGCGCATAATGTTCGATGCGAAAGTCGGGAGCATTTTCCGGCGTGTGATCGAGCCTGATCAGCGTCTCGAAGGTGAGCTCGGTGGTCAGCGAATCGAAATCCACCAGCGTGATGCAATTACCGAACACATCGTGGATCCAGCGGACCTCTGCGGGCTTCGGAGAGACGTCGAGGTGAGCCTCCAGTAAACGCTGGTCGAAGCTGTCGCGCGGTCGAAACATCATATGATGGAGGCCGAGCCGCACCGGGTTCTTGTAGCGGTAGGTCGTCGTATGTTGGACTGAGAAAATGGTCATGACATTTGGCGGGCTAAGCTCACTCTACGCTCTCTCGAAACGACCGCACCTGTTTTCTCGGGGCAGAAACTGCCCGCTATTTCGGCAAGCTGCGGGCTACGCCGAGCGGAACCAGGCGTGACACGGCGGATTAATCTATGCCAAACAGGAGGCAGGGTCCCGTGAAAATCGAAGCCGGCTACGACATCGCGTTTGATTGCGCCCAGGATGTCCCCATGCTCTTGATGTTGAGCGTTCATCCTGAGCGGCAACAAGATCTTTTGACCCCGCATCGCCTGACCTTTTCGCCGGACGTAGGCTCACGCGATTACCTCGATGTTTTTGGCAATATCAGCACACGCTTGGTTGCCCCCCGGGGGCGGCTGCGAATCCGCAATCGCTTCATCATCGCCGATAGCGGCAAGGCCGACCAAGTGGCTCCTGATGCGGAGCAGTGGGACATCGACCGGTTGCCGAACGACGCACTGATCTATCTTCTGGGGAGCCGCTATTGCGATACCCAGAAATTAAGCGATCTTGCGTGGGCGCAATTCGGCAACATTTCGGGCGGCTGGCGGCGGGTACAGGCGATCTGTGATTATGTCCATGACCGCATCGAGTTCGGCTATCATCACGCCCGAAATGATCGGACAGCGGCCGAAGGTCATGAGGAACGTCGCGGCGTGTGCCGTGATTTCGCCCATCTGGCCGTGGCTTTATGCCGATGCGTGAATATACCGGCGCGCTATTGCACAGGATATCTGGGCGATATCGGTGTGCCGAGAGATCCAGCCCCGATGGATTTTAGTGCCTGGTTCGAGGTCTTTCTCGGCGGCCAATGGTACACCTTCGATGCACGCCACAATCATCCTCGCATAGGCCGCATCCTTATTGCTCGCGGACGAGATGCTGCTGATGTCGCAATTTCTACCAGCTTCGGAAGTGCTCAGCTGTCGCATTTTTCGGTGATCACCGAAGAGATTGATGAAAAAGGGCGTCCGGCGAGCTTGGTTCCCGACCAATCAATCCAATCTATCGTACACCAGTTCGCCTGATCTGCTTCAAATCGCGTTAGCCTGCGCACCCCCGACGCACCGTCAAGGCTGATTTCACTGGCGCCGCCTCGTCGTTTTGCCAGTTGAGCTTGAGCAGATACGCCCAGCGCTGCATCGTTCCGCTGCAGCACCGAGGCGTGGATCTTTTGACACCTATCTTCTCGAACAAAAAATCCATCAGCGGAACGAAGATTTCGGTGGTCACGATAGGAATGACGAACGGCGCTCATGCTGAGTTATCTGCGCCAATCGTTCGCGATTTAAAACTTTCAGCGGCAACAACCCCCGACACGTGGCGGTGCGTAATATCCCGGATAATGGGCCGGCTGATAACTGAATCCGTTGCCGTAGTATGTCAGGTGGTACCCGTAACCGAAGATTGCGGGAGCAATCGCTAGAGATAAGCCCGTGCCGCATCCAGCACTGCATCCCTGGGCGCTTGCCATCAAACCTATGATCGTGGGACTGACACCGGGACCTTTACTGAGGCGGTCTCGAGCTTCCAATTGGGACGATGTTAGCAGCGTGGTTGTAATCAGTAATGCTACAGATGCGGCTTTCATGGCTCGTTCCTCCACACCAGAAAACTTGCCAGCGGAGCAATCGTTGCCGTAAGCCGTACGTCCCGGGACGTTCAATGTGATTTCTGCGTTGCTGAAACATTAATTCGTCGCCTGTTCCAGGGGCTATCCTCCGAGTTTTGCGGTGGCTGGCTTAAGGTGAGCCTGCTCGGGCAAGCTCACCATCTTCAACAACCGACACGATCATTCCGCCGCCACTTTTGCGTCAGTTCCCGAAGACCATGACACGGAGCGGTTCCGCCCCTGTGCCTTGGCTTGAAACAATGCATGGTCTGCAGCGGCCAGGAGACCATCGGCGCCCCGCATGCTTACCGAAGCCTCGGCGATGCCAATGCTTGCAGTAATACGAAACGACACATCGCCAGCTCTGAGTGTTTCGGCTGCAATCCCTTTTCTTATCCGTTCGGCCACCACACGCGCCCTCGATAGGCTCGTTTCGGGCAAGAGAACCGCGAATTCCTCTCCACCGACGCGGCCGACGACATCCGATTTCCGCTTACCCCTCAGACACGCTTCAGCCATTTCTCTGATCGCGACATCACCGACTGCGTGGCCGTAGCGATCGTTAACCGACTTGAAAAGGTCGATATCCACCATCAATACCGACAGCGATCGATAGTAGCGCTGAAAGCGGCTCCACTCCGCCGAGAGCGCGGCCAGGAAGTGCCGTCTATTGTAGAGGCCAGTGAGCGTGTCCGTCGTGGCGAGGCGCTCCAACTGCTCCGCGTTGCGGATCAAATCAGTCACGTCGAAATACGTGATCATCCGGCCACCACCGGCCATCTTGGTGCAATGAGCCCTCAGACGGCGGCCATCGGGCGTCTGCAATTCGCGTTGGTTGTCCCCGGCTTTAACCTCTGCTACCCGGCTCGCTGCGAAGCTCGCAAGATCCTTTTTCGGCAAGTTGGGAGCAAGCGCGCGTTTCGAGCGGCGTACCAGAGAGGCATAAGGGGGGCGTGTCGCCGCCTCTTCTGGACTGATTTCCCAGAACTCGCGTACCTTCCGGTTCATGAAAACGGCATCGAGTTCGGCATCGAGCAGCAAAACGCCATCTTGCACGGTTTCAAGGGCGTCCCGTACCACCTTGAGCTCGTCAGCCTGCCGCACGATATCCGTTACTTCCGTGTACGTAAGCATGCGCCCGCCGTCAGGTAGCGGCGTGCAGTTCATTCGCATGACGTCACCCGTTGTACGGCGCACATCGAGCTGAAGGCTTTCATTTCGTTGAATGAGCTCAATCCGTTCGGCCACATAGGCGTCTAACCTATCCGCCGGCATTTCAAATGCGCCGGTGTCCCGGCCGTGGAACATCAGCGTTGCAAAGGACGGGTGGTGATCGGCGACCTCATCGGGAAGTGCCCACATCTTTCGAAACGCGCGATTTATAAAGCGCGCGTTAAGCCGGCGATCAAGTAACACGATCCCGAGCGGCACGTGATCCAAAGCGGCACGCAACGCCAGCATCTCATTACGAAGGGCGTCAACGCGGGGAAATTCTCGGGACGTCTCCGAGGCAGTCTCTTCAGGTTGGCCTTGCTCGAAGGCGACCCCGACTAGTTTTTCAGATCGCCAAGAGACGTGGCATGGCCTGGCGGCGGCTTCGTGAGCAATCAGCAACTGAAATCGCTCTGGCACGCCGCGGCCGCTCTCCAACTCGATTTCGGCACCAACATCCGTTATGCGCCGCACGATGCAGTCGATGCTGGATTCGCCGAAATTGAAAATTATCTTGCCCCCGAGAAAAGTCCGGCCCCGCAGGTTCGTGCCAGTGCGCTCTGCCATGGCAAAAAACTCCTCATACGAAAGCCTGCAGTAAAGAGGCCGCGGGGCTACTACGGCCTAAATTTCGGCTGGGATTTCTACCCTTACCTAACCGTCCGTTATCTTCACCCCGGCAATTCAATCCAAACCGCCGCAAGGCGCCGTTACCGTTCGGTTTCGGCCGGTGTCTAAATTTGTGGCAGATTCCTTGTGTGACCGCAGCATCTTCATTTCGCTGCAGAAATGCTCACGCTGCTGCGGCGCACAATCGATTTTTTGGTCCCGCGCATTTTTTGAGGGTGCGCATTTAATCGGTTGGTGCTTTGATGCCGGTCCTCATTCTTTGAGGTGAGGAACTAACAAGAAACGCTTCTGACGTCCGCGTTGCGCGTAGGGGAACAGAGTATGACTATTGAGCAGGTCCTTCGCACCAAGAAGCTTCCGTCGGAAGACGCCGCTGCGCTTGATCTTGCTTTCAACATGGCGACCAAGGCGCTCGGTCTTGCAGACCGTAATGATCCGCTTACCGGCATGGTTGCGCAAACGATATTCGCTGTAGGACAGAGCGGTCTTGGCGATCCGGCAACGATTGCCGAGGCGACCGTAGATCAATTAAGGCGGCTCTGGATCGTGAATGGGTTTGTCAGCCCCGCCTCCTCGCGTCGGTCGCGACGCAAAGCCGCCTAAGCCGATAAATAGGACGCGTTTCACCACCCGCCCGACCGAACAGAAGCCTGCGCAGCGAAGCGGCAAGCAAAGCAGGCGCGGCTACGCCGAAAGGCGGCCGCCGGAATTCTGACGGCTGCGGGTTCGGCCCGCATCTTCCCCCTCTATTATCGCCGTCCGCGGGTCGGGATCTGGTTGAAGGGTACGTCCTTGTCGACTCGAATATCTCCCGGCAATCCCAGCACACGCTCGGCGATGATGTTGCGCAGGATTTCGTCGGTACCGCCGGCGATTCGATTGGACGGCGACGACAACAGCATGGTCTGGAATTGGGCGGCCACTTCCGCCAGTGCAGGATCCGACACCGCCCCGTTTGCGCCTTGCAGGTCGAGCGCATACATCGCGATCTCCTGCATCATCGACCCCGCCACGAGCTTGCCGATGGAATTCTCAGGCCCGGGCCGCTCGCCGCGGGAAAGCGCCGACAGCGCGCGATAGCTGGTATATTTAAGCCCGCTGTTCTTGACCGCCCAATCCGCCAGCCGCGCGCGGGTGGCGCGATCCTCGATCGCCAGACCATTTTCGGTTTTGAGTTGGCTACAGAAATCAAAGAGCTCCTGAAAGCCGGTGGCGAGCTTGGAGCCGATCGACATGCGCTCGTTCATCAGCGTGGTCAGCGACACATTCCAACCTTCGCCGACAGCGCCCAAGCGCTGCGAATCCGGAATTCGCACGTCGGTAAAATAGACCTCGTTGAATTCCTGCATGCCGTTGGCCTGCTTGATCGGCTTGACCTCCACGCCCGGGCTTTTCATGTTCACAAAAAACATGGTCAGACCCTTGTGCTTCGGCACGGTCGGATCGGTGCGGGTAATCAGAATGCCATAGGCGGAATAATGTCCACCCGAGGTCCAGATCTTCTGCCCGTTGACGACCCAGTCGTCGCCGGCACGTTCGGCGCGGGTCCGCAAACCCGCGACATCCGAACCGCTGGCCGGCTCTGAGAATAACTGACACCAGATTTCCTCGCCGGAGGCGAGCTTGGGAAGATAGCGGCGCTTGTCGGCCTCGCTGGCATAGGCCATCAAAGTCGGGCCACACATGCCCTCCCCGATCACGAACGGGCTGTTGAGCTTGCCGTAGACGCCCTCTTCCTGCTGCCAGATCACCCGTTCGATCGGCGTCGCACCGCGCCCGCCATACTCCTTCGGCCAGTGAAGGCAGGACCATCCGCCCTCGAACTTCTTCCTTTGCCAAGCCTTGCCGGCCTCGAGAGTATCCACGCTCTTCAGCTTGACGCGCCCGATCGAGGATTTAGACAGCTCCGCTTCCAGATGTTTCGGAGCATTTGCATCAATCCACTGACGCACCTCGTTGCGGAAAGCGGCTTCTTGCGGGGTATCTCCAAAATCCATGGGAATTCCTCAAACGGTTCGGCGGAAACGGCAGGTTCGGGAGGTCGGATGACTAGGCCGCATTCTTGCGGCGCAGCCGGTCGATCAGGGCGTCTTCCCAATAGGATTGACTGCCGAGAGCGAGCGCCAACGCGTTGGACCGGCGATAATACAGATGGCAATCGAACTCCCAGGTGAAGCCCATGCCGCCATGCACCTGAATGTTATTTTTGGCGCAAAGTTGAAACGCCTGGGTCGCGCTCACCCGCGCTGTGGCCGCGGCTTCCGGCAATTCTCCGGCGTTGGTCGACAGCGCCCAGGCGCCAAAATAGCTGTTCGAGCGCGCCAGCGTGGCCGAGACATACATATCAGCCAGCATATGCTTGATCGCCTGGAATGATCCGATCGGCCGGCCAAAGGCGATCCGGTCGAGGGCATAATCCCGCGCCATCTCCAGCGCGCGGTCGGCGCCGCCGATCTGCTCGAAGGCGATCAAGACGGCGGCGCGATCCAGCAAATGTAAGAGGAGGCTCCAGCCTTCATCGGCGGGACCAAGCAGTTCGGCCTTGCAATCCCGGAACGTCAATTCGGCCTGGCCTCGCGAAGGATCGATGTTGTCGATCGGCTTCGCGTCGACGCCACCTGCCTTCATGTCGACCAGGAACAGGCCGATGTCGCTTTCGCGGCCACTGGAGCCGGTTCGGGCGGCAACAATGGCGAAATCCGCAATCGCGCCATCCGGCACCGGTTTTTTGACGCCATTGAGGACTCCGCCCGATGCGGCAAGCTTGATCGCGTTCGCCGACGGATTGCCCGAACCTTCAAACAACGCGAGCGTGCCGATCGCCTCCCCCGAGGCGATGGCCGGAAGCCATTTTTGTTTCTGCGCTTCGCTGCCGGCAATCAAAAGCGCTTCGGCCGCCAAGCAAACGGTGGAAGCAAACGGCACCGGCGCCAGTGCGCGGCCGATCTCCTCGGCAATGACGCAAAGCTCGAGATAACCCGCACCGGCGCCGCCGAATTTTTCCGGAATAGACACCCCGAGAAAGCCCATCCCGGCGAGCGCCTTCCAGAGGTCGCGATCATAGCTATCCTTGCCCTCGAGCACGTTCCGAACCACGCGCGGCGGGCATTTCTCGGCGAGGAATTTCCGCGCCTGATCCTGCAGCTCTTTTTGTTCGGCGGAAAACTCGAAATTCACTGTCCTGCTCCGCTTTGAAGGAACGAATTAAGCTCCGCGGCACAATCGCGGCTAACGGTAGACCGGCTTTCGTTTCTCCAGAAACGCTCGAATGCCTTCGTTGAAATCTTCCGAGCGGCTGCACAGCACCTGATTGCGATCCTCCATCGCAATCACCGCCTCGATCGACCCGGCATCGACGCTCATGTTCAGGCATTCTTTCGAAAGTCTGAGACCGACCGGCGAGGCCTGGATCATTGCCTCCACATACGGAGTTGCTGCCGCTTCCAGACCGTCATCTTCGACAAGCTCCGAAACCAGGCCGACCGCCAGCGCACGCTCGGCGCCGATAAACCGCCCGGTCAAGATCAGTTCGGAAGCCACGGACACGCCGACCAGCCGCGGCAGGAAATAGCTCGAACCGATGTCGCAACCGCCAAGGCCGAGCTTGATGAAGGCGCAGTTCATCCGTGCGGAGCGGCTGGCGATACGGATATCAGCCGCGAGCGCCAGCGCAAAACCGCCGCCGGCCGCAGCCCCCCGGATCAACGCCACGATCGGTTGCGGACAGCGCCGCATCAGCATCACGATGTCGGCAATGCGGCGCTGGGAATCCAGGGATTCGGTGACGCCGGGCGGCTCGGATTGGCCGGCGCGCTCGGTCATCGCGTCCTTCAAATCAAGACCGGCGCAAAAGGCGGAGCCCGCGCCTTTCAGCACCACCACGCGCGTCCGACGGCTGCGCTGCAGGCCTTCGAAATAATCGTTGAGCGCATCGATCAGTTCGGGATTGAGCGCGTTCAGGCTTTCCGGGCGGTTGAGCGTGAGCCAATCGACCCCGTCCTTGTGTTCGATCAGAAGCGCCTTGGTCACATGCCTCTCCCTATTCCCCCGTGAGTTCACCGGGCCAATTCTAAGGCCCCAGTCGCAGGCGCTCACCACGCAGCCGCAGCGAGCGAAGTCGAAATGAAAGGAGGCGCGGTTGGCCGGCCTTCTTCCACGTCGGCCCGGATCAGCGCGGCGCCATACGGATCGCGCCGTCGAGGCGAATGGTTTCGCCATTCAGCATCGGGTTCTCCACAATATGGACCGCCAGGTTGCCGTACTCGCTCGGGTCGCCAAGGCGGGCCGGATGCGGCACCTGACCACCGAGGCTCTTCAACGCTTCTTCGCTCAGTCCCATCAGCAGCGGCGTCAGGAACAGGCCTGGCGCGATGGTGTTGACACGAATCTTGTGCTGGGCGAGATCGCGCGCCGCCGGCAACGTCATGCCCACCACGCCACCCTTGGAGGCGGAATAGGCGATCTGCCCGATCTGGCCTTCATAAGCGGCCACGCTTGCGGTGTTAATGACGACGCCGCGCTCCTCGCCGATCGGCGCCTCGGTCACCAGCCGTTCGGCGAACAGCCGCAACACGTTGAACGACCCGACCAGATTGACCATTACGATCTGGGTGAAACGCTCCAACGGATAGACACCGTCCTTGCCGACAATGCGCCGCGAGCCGCCGATCCCGGCGCAATTCATCAAAATCCGCGCAATGCCATGCGCCGCCTCGCCTTTGGCGATCGCGACCTTGACCTGATCTTCGCTGGTCACGTCACCCACGGCGGCAACACCCTTGACCTCGGCTGCGACCTTCTCGGCATTTTCCTGGCTTCGGTCAAAAACGGTGATCTTGGCGCCTTTGGCCGCCATGGCGCGCGCGGTCGCTGCGCCAAGCCCCGAACCACCGCCGGTGATGAAAACCGCAACATCTTTCAACTGCATCGAGGAAACCTTTCTTTGTGGTGAGCTGGATACCAGCGTTGATTATCCGACGTTCAATCCTTGCAGACCCGCGAACCCTAACCCGCTGTCTGAGGCTGCGTTCGCGAGCAGCCCTTTGAAAATCATGGACTCCAGGAAACTCGTATATTGGCGACAGACTTCCTCGGTGATCGGCCCGATGCCGGCGGCGCGCGACATTGCGTAGCGCCCTGCGAACAGATGGTCGCAGGCACCGATCAGCGCGGTGTAAAAGAAGACCGGGTCGATCGGGCGAAGCTCGCCCGCCTCGATGCCCTCAGCCAATAGCTGGCGATGAAAATCCAGTAACGGCGCCACGAAAAACTTCGAGACTTCATCCGCCGCCTCAGGACTGCTCTCATGCAGCAGGTAATGAATCAGGCGGTTCATGTAGGGGCACCGATGATAGGCCTTGACGATCCCCGCAATATGCAGCCGCAGTTTTGCCGTCGGCGAGACCGGCTGGGCTAGGAGATAAGCGAGCTGCCGCATTTCGGCGGCGGCGTTCTGCTCCAAGAGCGCCAGTAGAAGACCGTCCTTGTTGCCGAAGTGGTATTTAACCAGCGCGGAATTGACCCCGGATTTCTCGGCGATATCGCTCAGTGAAATGTCGAGCGAATTGCGCTCGATCATCAGAGCGCCGGCCGCCGCCAGCAGTTTCTCGGCTGCGCCCGTCTTTCCGCCCGGCCGGCTTGATGCCGCAACATCCAACACTGTCGTCATTTACCCGCCGCTACCCGCCGCTTTCTGGAAATTTGCACCACAGATAAGCCGATCCCATGTGGCGGCTCAAGAATTAATTGATTGATTGACTAAATCGCCTGTCGCCCGTTTAATCCGCCGGATGCCTTTTTCAGAACAGACAAATCAGAGGAACGCACATGGCCGAGGCCTATATCGTCGCCACTGCCCGCACCGCCGGAGGCCGCAAGGGAGGACGCCTTTCCGGATGGCATCCGGTCGACCTCGCCGCCAGCGTGTTGAACTCACTGGTTGACCGCGCCGGCCTGGATCCCGCGCAGGTCGAAGATGTGATCATGGGATGCGTGATGCAGGTCGGCGAACAGTCGGTCAATGTCGCGCGCAACGCCGTGATGGCCTCGAAGCTTCCCGACAGCGTGCCCGGCACCTCGATTGATCGCCAATGCGGCTCGTCCCAGCAGGCTCTGCATTTCGCTGCGCAAGCGGTGATGGCGGGCTCCCAGGATATTGTGATCGCCGCTGGCGTGGAGGCGATGAGCCGCGTACCGTTGAATGCGCCTGCGCTGATCGATAAGGCCGGTATGGGAAATTACATGAGCCCCGGTATTCGGAACCGCTATCCGGACATCCAGTTCAGCCAGTTTTCCGGCGCCGAGATGATGGCCCGGAAGTACGAATTATCGAAGGAAGAACTCGACCAATATGCTTATCAGAGCCATCAGCGCGCGATCGCCGCCACCCAGGCGGGCGCATTCAAGGACGAGATCGTGCCATTACCGATTACCCGTGCTGACGGCGCAGCCGACACGCATCAGATCGACGAAGGCATCCGGTTCGATGTCACGCTCGATGGCATTCGTGGTGTCAAGCTGATCGCCGAAAACGGCCGGCTGACCGCCGCCAGCGCCAGCCAGATCTGCGATGGCGCATCCGGCGTCCTCATTGTAAGCGAGCGCGGCCTGAAATCACTCGGCGTCAAGCCGATGGCGCGCATTCACCAGATGACCGTGCGCGGTGGCGACCCCGTCATCATGTTGGATGCGCCGCTGCCGGCCACCGAACACGCCCTGCAAAAAGCGGGCATGAAAATCGACGACATCGACCTGTTTGAGGTCAATGAAGCGTTCGCCTCTGTTCCGACCGCATGGTTGAAAACCACGGGCGCCGATCCTTCGCGACTCAACGTCAACGGCGGCGCGATCGCGCTCGGCCATCCCTTGGGCGCTTCAGGCACAAAGCTGATGACCACGCTGGTGAATGCGCTCAGGTTACGCAACAAGCGCTACGGGCTGCAGACCATGTGCGAGGGCGGAGGCATGGCCAACGTCACCATTGTCGAGCGGCTGTAAAAATGCAGCGATCCAGTCCTATCCGGGACTGGACCGACGTTCAGGCCTTCTTCCCCCATCATTCCCACTGAAACACGCGCGGCCCTAGCGCCATCGGTTGATTTTCATGACGCATCCGTCCGTTCACGCCAAAATTCAACCCAACAAGATCGCCTATCAGATGGCCCAGAGTGGCCAGGCGATGACCTATTCCGAGCTTGATGCTCGTAGCAATCGCGCCGCCCATCTGTTTCGGTCATTGGGATTGAATCCCGGCGATCACCTCGCCCTGTTGATGGAAAACCGATTGGAGTTCATGGAAATCTGCTGGGCGGCTCAGCGCAGTGGCCTCTATTATACGGCCATCAGCCGCTATCTGACCGGAGATGAAATCGCTTATATCGCCAGGGATTGCGGCGCGCGTGTTTTGATTACCTCGGCCCAATGCGCGGGGCAGATCGAAGATTTCGCCCAGGCAGACGGTGCGCCGCTCATTTATACGGTGGATGCCGCACCCTCGGGATTCCGCTCCTGGCAGGATGAAACCGCCCGTCAGCCGTTCACCGCCATTGCCGATGAGACCGCCGGCGTTGACATGCTCTATTCGTCTGGAACCACGGGGCGGCCGAAAGGCATCAAGCGCCCCGGCGCTTTGCAGCCGATCACCACGTTGAATCCGCTATTGAGGGTGCTTTGCATTGAGATGTGCGGAATGTCGGCGAACAGTATCTACCTGTCGCCAGCCCCGCTCTATCACGCCGCTCCGTTGCGATTCAGTATGATGGCTGTGGCGCTCGGCGGCACCGCGATCATCATGGAAAAATTTGACGAGGAGCAATTCCTTCAGCTGGTCGAGAAGCACCGGGTAACCCAGTCGCAACTGGTGCCGACCATGTTCGTACGCATGCTGAAGCTGCCGGACGAAGTGCGGCTGCGCTACGACACCTCCTCCCTTAAGGGTGCGATCCATGCCGCCGCGCCCTGTCCGGTCGACGTCAAGGCCAGGATGATCGAGTGGTGGGGACCGATCATTATCGAGTATTATGCCGGATCCGAGAGCATCGGCGTGACGGTCTCAAACTCGGAGGAATGGCTCTCGCATCGCGGCACCGTTGGCCGCTCCGTTGTCGGCGAGGCCAAGATTGTTGGCGAGGATGGCCGGGAACTACCCCCCGGCGAGATCGGCACGGTGTATTTCGCCAATGGTCCGGTCTTCGCCTACCATAATGACCCGGAGAAAACGAAAAGCGCCTACAACGACAAGGGCTGGGCGACGCTGGGCGATGTCGGCTATCTCGACCAGGAGGATTTCCTTTATCTCACCGACCGCAAATCTTACATGATCATTTCCGGCGGCGTGAACATCTATCCGCAGGAGACCGAAGACGTCCTGATCACGCATCCGGCGGTAGCCGATGTCGCAGTGTTCGGCGTGCCCAACGCGGAAATGGGCGAGGAAGTCAAAGCGGTAGTGCAACCACACGACATGGCACGCGCGAGCGAAGATCTGGTTGCCGAGCTGATGGCCTACTGCCGGCAACGCCTGTCACCGATCAAATGCCCGCGCAGCATCGATTTCGAGGCTGAGCTACCGCGCACGCCGACCGGCAAGCTGGTCAAACGCCATTTGCGGGATCGCTATTGGCCGAAGACGGCAGCAACGCAGCGTACGCAAAACGTGTCGAACTGAAGAGCTTCGGCGCCGACGTTTCCTCGCACAGGCGGCACACGCTCTTTGCGCCGCTCCAGGCTGGCCTCGTCGAGCGCAGCCTGATTTGACGGTCACGCCCAACTCCCCTACGATTTAGAAGCATTCTAAATCAGGGTCCCCAATGAAGAATTTCGCCGATTTGACGGAACGGGAAGTATTGGCCGTTGCGATCTCCGCTGAGGAAGAAGACAGCCGGATTTACATGACCTTTGCTGAAGATCTGGCGGAGCGTTATCCGGAATCGGCCAAGATGTTCGAGGAAATGGCCGAGGAGGAATCCCAGCATCGGCATATGCTGCTCGAACTCTATGAGCAGCGGTTCGGCAGGAACCTGCCTCCGATCCGGCGCGACAACGTCAAGGGCTTTCTGCGGCGCCGACCGATCTGGCTGACCAAGAACCTGTCGCTCGACACCATCCGCCGCGAAACCGAAACGATGGAGTTCGAAGCGGAGCGTTTTTACGTCAAGGCGGCCTCACAGAGCCGGGACGTGGGCGTCCGCAAGCTGCTGAGCGATCTCGCCGAGGCCGAGAAAGGCCATGAAAGGATTGCCGAACGGCTGACGCACGAAATCCTGAGTCCCAAGGTGCGCGCCGAAGAGGACCGCACCCGCCGACGCGTCTTTCTGCTGCAATATGTTCAGCCGGGTCTCGCTGGATTGATGGATGGATCGGTATCGACGCTGGCACCATTGTTTGCGGCCGCTTTTGCGACCCATCACAACTGGCAGACGTTCCTGGTCGGCCTCGCCGCATCCATCGGCGCCGGCATCAGCATGGGATTTGCGGAAGCATTATCGGATGACGGATCGCTGACCGGCCGCGGATCGCCATGGCTGCGCGGCATCACCTGCGGCCTGATGACCGCGCTTGGCGGCCTTGGACATACCCTTCCCTATCTCGTTCCGGACTCCTGGGCGAACGCGTTCTGGATTGCGACCGCCATTGCCGGCATGGTCGTGTTCTTTGAACTCTGGGCCATCGCCTATATTCGCGCCCGCTTCATGGATACACCGTTCCTGCAGGCGGTATTCCAGATCGTGATCGGCGGCGTCATTGTATTGGCGGTGGGGATCCTGATCGGCGGCGCCTGAGCACATAGACCTGCGTTTCCGACGGGCTTTGCTCGCCGCCACCCGGCCATTCTGCAAAACCTCGCCGGCTTCTGCGCCTGTCGTGCAAAGGGAGATTCATGAACGCCCAAGCTGAATACGGAATAACCGCCAAGACTTTTCACTGGCTGATCGTGGCTCTCCTCGCTGTGCAATACCCAATCGGGTGGCTGATGCCGGACAGCCATGGCGGCGTGCCCGGAGCGCCCATGACGTTTCACGTCTCGTTCGGAATGCTGATTCTGGTCCTGATCGTATTGCGGCTGGCCTGGCGGCTGACCCATCCCGTTGCGGCGGACCGTTCGCTTCTCGCTTGGCAACGACTGACCTCCACGGGCGTCCACGCGCTGCTCTACGTGATGGTGCTCGCGACGACCTTGACGGGCTGGCTATTTGCTTCCTTCAGGGGCTGGTCAATTTCCCTGTTTTACCTGGTACCGCTACCCATGCTGAGTGGCGCAAATCGCAGCGCCGGACGCTTTATCGATGGCTGGCATCAAGCGGCGGAGTGGGCGCTCCTGGTCTTGATCGGAATTCACGTGCTGGCCGCGCTGGTACATGTGTTTATCTATCGCGACCAGATCATGCGACGGATGTTGCCAGGCTGACGCCTGATGTCGAGGGGTGAGGTTCGGGCGCTTGCGTCTCGTCAGATCGCACGGGAATGCAGAGCGGAAAGCACTAATCCTTCGGCCGCCAGCCGCGCGGTGACGCAGGGCATGGCGGGAGCTTCGAGCGCCTTTTCAAAAAGCACGAGGCGCCCGTCGACGGGAAGCGACGAAAAGAGATAGCCGGATTTCCGGGCCAACGCGATCATGGCGGTATTGGTACGCAAGGTTTCGCCAAATACTGCCTCTGCACCGGAAGCGGCGGCGCGGCATTCCATGTTGGAAAGCAGCACACGGCCTACCCCAAGTCCCTGCCAGCCGTCCGCCACCGACAATCCGAACTCGAGCTTACCGCTCGTTGCCTCCACGCCATAACGCGCCTCGCCAACGATGGTCTCGCTGACATTGCTGTCGCCAGCTTTCGTTGCCGTCGTTGCGAGGATACTGAATCGATCGAGTTCGCCAGCATGAACGAAATGGTCGAGTTCGACTCGCGGAAGCTCGCTGATCCCTCCGAGGAAGCGGCTATAACGCGACTGTGCCGACAGCCTCCGGAAGTAGTCTTGCAGGGCTTCGGCGTCCTCCGGCTCGGCAAAACGCAGGGTCAGCAACTGACCTGAGTTCAGGCGGATGAGATCGGTATGCCGGCGCAAGCCCACGAGACCCTTTTTGTTGTCACTCTGCAGCGCCGTGGCCATGACCGATCTCTTCTCTTGTAAGACTTCCGGCTTACGCCCGCCAAAATGGCTTGTCGGCTTCAGCAGCCACCTCGCTCCAGGTGAGAGCCAGATCCTTCAAATCCCGCTCGGTCCAGTCGGCGAGATAGTGCCGCTCAAGCTGCCGCTGACGCCAAAGATGGGCGGTTTCGCTGATGTGGGACCAGAAGCCAGCTGCATGACTATTTATCATCACTTGAGGGGAACCATTGGACATCGCCGCCTCCTCAATTTAGGTTATGCAGGTGAATATCGTCATTTATGGCCGTTCTCACAAACGACACTTCTTCCCTCTTCAGATGAAATAATGTCATCCGGAGCTATCTATGCAGCACCCCCTGCCGTCTTTGAATGGATTACGCGCCTTCGAGGCGGCGGCGCGGCATCTGAGCTTCACCGCCGCGGCGGCCGAGTTGAACGTCACTCAAACCGCCATCAGCCATCAAATCCGACGCCTGGAGCAGGAGCTCGGCCTGCCCCTCTTCGTTCGCAAAAACCGCGCGCTGGCGCTGACACCGCAGGCCCGGGATTATCTTCAGGGCATCCGCGCCGCCTTCAATGAATTGAGGCTTGCCACCGACCGGTTGCTGCGCAAGGACAGCGGCCACGTACTCACCATCAGCACGCTCGCCTCGCTGGCGGCGAAATGGCTGCTTCCCCGGCTGCCGGCTTTCCAGGAAGCGCATCCTGAGATCGACGTGCGCATTACCACCTCGACCACCCTTGTCGATTTTGCGCGCGATGACGTCGATGCCGCCATCCGCTTTGGCCGTGGCCAATGGCCCGGGGTGCGCGCAGACTGGTTGATGGCCGATGAACTATTTCCGGTATGCAGCCCGGCGTTGATCAAAGGACCCAAGGCGCTGCGCAAACCGGAGCATCTGGCGTACCATTCTCTCCTGCATACCAGCGGATTTTATGGCGACGACTGGCGCCTGTGGTTGACCGCCGCAGGACTATCGGTGGACATCTCCCGTCAGCCGGGCATGACGTTCGATCTCATTTTGATGACGGTCCAGGCCGCGATCGACGGCGCAGGCGTTGCGATGGGCCGGACATCCTATGTTCAGACCGATATCGCCAAGGGCCGACTCGTTGTTCCCTTCAAGATCGTGCGGCCCACCGATGCCGGATTTTACCTGGTTTCGCCCTTGGCCAGGTCCGATCCGCCCAAGCTTGTTGCGTTCCGCAAATGGCTGGCCACTACCGCCAAGAACATGGATACACCGAATTCCTAAATCCAGTAGAGTGAGCCCGCATGCTTCTACTGTTGGCGATCGAGCCAGCGGTGATTTCGCCGGGAGGAATGATCATGAAAGAACTGGTAGCGATCGCAGAACAGGTGGCGGAAAAACTGAAGGCCAAGCGCCAGACCATCGCGGTGGCGGAATCCTCCGCCGGTGGCCTGATCTCCGCGGCGCTGCTCGCCGTTCCCGGCGCATCCGCCTATTTTCTCGGTTCGGCCGTGGTCTATACCGGCGAGGCCCGGCGGCTTCTGGCTGATATACCCAACGCGGACGTGAAGGGCATCCATTCGGCTACCGAGATCTACGCCGAGCTGTTGGCGGAACGGATCCATCAGCGGTTCACCTCCGACTGGGGTTTGTCCGAAACGGGTGCTGCCGGTCCGACCGGCAATCGCTATGGTGATGCCGCCGGCCACACCTGCATTGCGGTTTCGGGAGTGGCTTCCGCAGCGATCACGGTGGAAACGGGAAGCGCTGATCGCCTCGCCAACATGCACGCCTTCGCGGAAGCCGCTCTGCGACTTCTGCTGCAGCATTTGTCAAAATAAAAGCGTCGGCGTCACTTTTCACGGAATGTACGCATCAGCTGGTCGCTGAGCGGTTTGATGAGATAGGACAACATCGTGCGTTCGCCGGTCTGGATAAAGGCCTCGACCGGCATTCCCGGAATCAGCTTGGCTTCGCCAAGGCGGCCGACTTCTTCCCGCGGCAGCGAGACGCGGATCGTGTAATAGGATTGCCCGGTGCGCTGGTCGGTGGTGACGTCAGGCGATACCCGCGTGACTACGCCATTGAGTTCCGGCGTGGTGCGCTGATTGAAAGCCGACAGCCGCAACAGGGTTTTCTGCCCGATCGCCAGCTTGTCGATATCCTGCGGATTGACTTTGGCCTCGACCGATAGCGCGTCGGCCTGCGGCACGATCATCATGATCGCGTCACCTGCGGTGATCACGCCGCCCACGGTGTGCACGGTCGACTGCAATACCATGCCGTCCTGCGGCGCCCGAATATCCGTCCGTTTGAGCTGATCTTCCGCCGTCACCTTGCGCTCGACGAACTCACCGATCTTGTCATTGGTCTCGCGCAGATCCTTCGAAACGTCGCTCACCAGATCCTTGTCGATCTGGATGATCTGAAGCTCGGTTTCGGTGATCTTGCCCTTGGCCTGGGCCATTGAAGCCATGTACTGGGCTCGTTCACCGGCCAGCCGCGCAGCATCGCGCTCCAGCACCGTCAGGCGAGAGAGCTGAACCAGATGCTGCTCATAGAGCGAGCGCACGCCGACCAGCTCTTTCTCCACCAGCGCGATCTCCTGGTCTTTGGCCGCCTGCTGCGCCGCGAGCCCGGCGATTTCCTGATTAAGCTGGGTGACGCGCTCGCGCAATTGCGCCTTTTGCCCCGTCCTTCCATTGGTGCGAACATTGAACAGCTTCGTCTCGCTCGCCATGACGTTCTTCACATCGGGATCGTCGGCGCGATCGAGGAGCGATTTCGGAAACACGATCTCATCAAGGCCCTGCTGCTCGGCCTGCAATCGCGCCGCCCGCGCCTGCAAGCCATCGAGGTTTTTCGTGACGATCGCAAGGTTCGCGCGCGTCACGGTATCGTCGAGCCTGACCAGCACATCGCCGGTCTTGACCACATCACCGTCGCGCGCCAGAAGCTCGCCGACCACGCCGCCAGTGGGATGCTGCACCTTCTTGACATTGGAATCGACGACCACCGAGCCCGGTGCGATCAGCGCCCCGGAAAGTTCGGCCGTGGATGCCCAGCCGCCGAGCCCCGCGCCCAACACCAACACCAACACCAGACCGGCAAGCAGATGCCTGCGGATCGACTGGCGCGCCGTCTGGAATTGCTTTTCGGTCATCCCTTGGTGACTCCGCCTTCGGATACGACCTTGATTGGAGACGGATTGGCTGGCGCGCGCTGCTGCAGCACCTGACCCAGCACGGTTTCTTTCGGCCCGAAGGCCTGCACCCGGCCTTCCGCCAGCACCAGCAGGAGATTAGCCGCTTCGACTCCGATCGGTCGATGCGCCACCACCACGACGATGGCACCCCGCTCTCGGGCGGCGCGTACCGCACGGATCAACGCCTCGTCGCCCTCGGTGTCGAGATTGGAATTGGGTTCATCAAGCACGATCAGGAAGGGATCGCCGTACAGTGATCGAGCCAACGCGACGCGCTGCGCCTGTCCCGCCGATAGCGCCGCCCCCTGCTCGCCAATCTCCGTATCGTAGCCGGCGCGCATCTTGATGATCATCTCATGAACGCCGGCATGGCGGGCGGCTGCAATGATCGCGTCTGAATTGGCTTCGGGATCGAAGCGGCAGATATTCTGGGCGACCGTGCCTGCGAACAATTCCACGTCCTGCGGCAGATAGCCGATGTAGCGGCCGAGTTCATCGGATGACCACTGATCAAGCGCCGCACCATCCAGTCGCACCTTTCCACGCACCGGCTGCCAGACCCCAACGAGCGCCCGCACCAGCGAAGATTTGCCGGATCCCGAGGGACCGATCACGCCAAGCCCTGCGCCCGCCTCCAGGACAAAGGAGACATCCTGAACAATCAGCCGCTGATCGCCCGGCGGCACAATGCTGATTCCTTCAACCGACAGCCGCCTTGAAGGCCCCTGCAGCATAGTCGGAACCGGACGCCCAGGAATCCGCTCGAGTAACCCGTTGAGGCGATTCCAGCTCTGGCGCGCGGCGACAAAGCTCTTCCAGTGGGCGATCGCGAGATCAACCGGCGCCAGTGCACGCGCGCTGAGAATTGAACTGGCGATGATGATGCCGGCGGTCGCCTCCTGGTGGATCACCAGATAAGCGCCCACGGCCAGCACCGCCGATTGCAACATCATGCGCAAAACCTTGGAAACTGCTCCAAGTCCGCCCATGATGTCGCTGGCTCGCTGATTGCCCGCCAGATAGTTTTCATTGGCGAGACCCCAGCGGCGCGCCATCCGGCCGGTCATGCCCATCGCCGTCAATACTTCGGCATTGCGTCGGCTGATGGCGGCGAGATCATTGCGCCGCGCCGACAGCTCCATGGATTGGCGGGCCGGCGCGCGCGAAAGATATTCCGTCAGAACCGTGAGGGTGACGAGAATGATTGCACCCACGAGCGCGGCGACGCCGATCATCACGTGAAAGGCAAAACAGATCGCCAGATAGAAAGGCAGCCAGGGCAGATCGAAAAATGCGCCCGGTCCCATGCTGCCGAGAAACGAGCGGACATTGTCGAGATCCCGCAACGGCTGCAGGCCATCGCCCCGGGTGCTCGTCAGCAGTGGCAGCCGGACGATGGTATCGAACACCCGATGGTTCAGCGCCTCGTCCAGCGCAGTACCGATGCGGCCCAGGATCCGGCCGCGCAGCAAATCCAGAACGCCCTGCACGATGTACATGGCGGCGGCCAGAATAACCAAACCCACCAGCGTCGGAACGCTCCGGCTCGGCAGCACCCGGTCATACACTTCGAGCATGAACAGCGAGCCGGTCAGATAGAGCACATTGATCATGCAGCTCATCGCGCCGACGCCAAGGAAGGCCCCGCGACAGGCCCGCAGCGCAGACCCAAGTTCAGAGCTCTGAAGGCCGGGTTGGGAAGTCATCAGACAGCATCTCGCCAAAAAGCAGACCGGTATCCCGCCCAATTCGGACAGCAGGAGCGGTTTCAATCCTACGCCCGATTGTAGTCCCGGTCCATTTAAGTCCCGTTAACCGATCGCCATGAAGGGGTCATAACACAAAAAAAACAACTGGTTAGCGCTCTCCATCGGTCTTGTTTGGGGATTGCAAGCGCCGATATCTTTCGTCCGTGCCGGAACCAGATCGCGGGCTAGCCCATTATGTGGACCTGTCGTCATCTGATCGGAGAACCCTGAAATGCGCATCTTTACCGGAACCATCCTTGCTTTGACGCTGCTGACCCCGATCGCCGCACAGGCGCAGGGCGTGCCCGGCGGCATCGAACGCGGCTCGCGAGAAGGCGAACGGGCGGCGGGGCCCGTGGGCGCCGTGGGCGCCGTGGTCGGCGGCGTCATCGGAGGCGTGGTCGGCGGGGTTACCGGCGTGCTCGGAGTTGACGAGCGGCCGCGCTTCCGCACCTATGTCGTGGAACAGCGGCGGCCATCCTATGCCTATCGCGAAGAGGTTCGGGTCGGCACGGTCCTGCCCGGAGAGGGCATAGCCTATTATGAGGTGCCGCGTGAATATGGCGCCCAGGATTACCGCTATACAATCGTGAATGGACGGACCGTCCTGGTCGAACCCCGCACCCACCGCGTGGTGGAAGTGATCGACTAGTCTGGAGAGACTAAAGCCCATCGCCTTTCAAAAAGCGTGGTGGGAAAATGCGAAGAGCCAGCGTCGCGAGAGGCTGGCTCTTTAGCACCTAGCGTTAGCACCTGGTGATTTTAGAATCAGAACCGACCACCACCCCGCACCAGCCGGACGATCACGAGAAGGATAATGGCGCCGATCGCCGAATAGATGATCTCGGACACCATGCCGGTACCCAGGCGAATACCGAGCTTCGGAAACAGAAGGCTCGCGATCAACGCGCCCAAAACGCCGATGATGATGTCGCCGATGATTCCGAAGCCGGCGCCCCGGACGACTTTACCTGCTAGCCAGCCTGCAATCAGACCGACAATCAGGATAACCAGAAGGCTTTCATTCGACAGGTTCATTTCCATCCCCTAAATGATCAATCAATCGCGCAACACCCAACCTAACTGGAATTGTCCAATCTGACGACTCCGATTCCCGCCGCCTGTTCAGACGAATGGAGGGCGGATGTCGAAACCCGGATTGCTCCTGCGCATTCGTCACTTCTTCAACAGTTGGAACGCACCATTCCAGTCCGGGGGCGGCGGATTTTCGCGATAGGCATGGAGACGTTCCTCGTACAGGTCGTAGAGCAAACCGAGGCTTTCCGCGCCTTCTGTCTTCCGCCCGCGCTCGATCGCTGCCAGCGCGCCCTCCCAATCCCGGCTGCGGTAGCAAGCAAGCATTTCGATCGTGAGGTTTCGAAGCCGTTGAAATTCCGCTGATTGCGCCACCTCATGCCGACCGGCGATCGCATAGATGACCTCCGGCTCCTTCTTGCCTTTCACCATGATGAAGTCGAGTTCCAGGATTGCGAAGCTGTCCTTCACCGTGAGTGCTGTCTTCGATCCCGCGATGATGGGAAACCCGTATTCCTTGGATTGACCTTCCAGCCGCGAGGCAAGATTGACACTGTCGCCAAGCACCGAATAGTTGAATTTGATGTCGGAGCCCATGTTGCCGACGGTGCAGATTCCAGTGTTCAGGCCAATGCCGACATTGATTGGGATGAAAGTCTGATTGCTCTCCTCCGCTTCCTGTTTGCGGATTTTATTGAGTTCGTCGATCTTTTCCAGCATGTCGATCGCCGCTTCGCAGGCATTGATCTGATGTTCGTTATCGCCGAGCGGCGCGTTCCAGAACGCCATGATGGCGTCACCCATATATTTGTCGATATAACCCTTGCGCGCGAGGATCGCATTGGTCAGTGGCGTCAGGAAGCGGTTCATCAGTGCGGTAAGGCCCTGAGGATCGCTCTTGAAGGACTCGGAGATGGTGGTGAAGCCACGCACGTCGGAGAACATGATAGTCAGCTCACGCTCTTCACCGCCGAGCACAAGCTTTTCCGGCGATTGCGCCAGCTGTTCGACCAGGGCGGGTGACATGTACTGCGCGAAAGCGGAGCGGATCTGCCGGCGCTGCGACTGCTCGCGGACGAAACTTGCAAAAATAAGCGTCAGATAGATCGCCGTCGTCGACATCATTGGGTAGGTGAAATCGATCAGCAGGCGATTATGTGCGTAGAAATACCAGGAGGTTCCGACGAGAAGCGAGGCAAACACCCCGCCAACCACCACCAACGTCACCGGGCCGAAGCCTGGCGCAAACGCAATCACCAACAGGCCGAGCACAAGCGCCGCACCAAACTCGAGAGCCGGCGCATAGATCGGTTGCGATAGCAGCGATCCCGTCAGGGCGGCTTCAAGCACCTGGGCATGGATTTCAACCCCCGGCATGGCGGCGGTGACCGGGGTGGTCTTGATATCGTTCAGACCGACCGCCGATGTCCCGACCACGACCAGCTTGCCTTCGATCTTCTCACGCGGGACGGTATCGTCGAGCACGTCGACCGCCGAGACATAGAGCGATGGGTCCTGCGGAGCAAAGTGTACCCAGAGCTGCCCATTGAGATTGGTAGGCAGTTCCAGACCCTTTATCGCGACGCTCTTGATGCCGATCTCTTCGGATTTAACCACGATCGTCGGCGTCCCCGTCACCAGCCGGAGGATTTCGAAGCTGAGCGCCGGCATGACGACGCCCTGGGCCCGCATCATCATGGGCACACGACGAACGATGCCGTCTCGCTCCGGATTTATGGTGATGAGCCCGTGCCCGGCCGCGGCTTTTTCGAGCACGCTGACATTACGAAGCAACCCGGGAAAATCGAACAGAAATGGTTCCGGATCCGCGCCGAGCGAGGCGGTCCCGCTGACGGGAAGGTTCGGATCGAAGGTTGCGCTGACTGCCGACAACCCGGTTTCGCCCAATACGACACGGGAACGTCGAAGCGCGTCGGCGAATATCTCATCGTTGTTCGGTAGCGATCGCAATTTGGAGCGCGTCTCTTCATCGAGATAGCGCATCGTGTCGGCGACAGTGCCGGGATTGAGGCGATCGGGTTCGGCGAACACAACGTCAAAGGCAATGACGACGGCGCCCAATCGCGTCAGATTGGCGATCATGTCCGCCATTCGCGTTCGGGGCCACGGCCATT
>Ga0207702_10000065_pt1 | contig 119449 bp, 103 predicted proteins | sample KBSCornC62_FD_184302 | JGI IMG/M metagenome (GOLD analysis project Ga0207702, IMG submission 184302) | Corn rhizosphere microbial communities from Kellogg Biological Station, Michigan, USA - KBS Corn C6-2 (SPAdes) (version 2) | ecosystem: Host-associated > Plants > Roots > Rhizosphere > Soil ...
AGCGTGAGGATGTGGTTGGGATCGGTGTTGATCGTGCTCATGTCAGTTGGGGTCAGGCAAGGACGTCCACGAGCAGCCCACCGGGGAGCTCGATGACGGACTGGGTGGTCGGGGCAGGTTCGGCGTCGCCGTCGGCGTCGCCGTTGGAGCGGCCGTAGCCCGGCAGACCGGAGTCGGCACCATCTTCGGTAGCTGGATTATCGGGCTCGGCGCGAAAAGCCTGTTCCTCGCGCTGGTCATGACCATGCTGTTGTCGATCCTGCTCGGCACCGGCATCCCGACCATTCCGACCTATATCATCACCGCCGCTTTGGCGGCGCCGGCGCTGGCCAAACTCGGCGTCGCCCTGATCGTCAGCCACATGTTCGCGTTCTATTACGGCATCATGGCCGACCTCTCGCCGCCGGTGGCGCTGGCCGCTTTGGCGGCGGCGCCGATCGCGAGGGAAAACCCCGACAAGATCGGCTGGGAGGCGATGCGCATCGCGCTTGCGGGCTATGTGATTCCGTTCGTCTTCGTCTATTCGCCCGCGCTGATGCTGCAATCGGGCGATCCCATGGAGGCGCAGCTCGGATTCTACGGTGCGGTGGCGTTTGCGACCGTCAAGGCGCTGGTCGCGATCGGCCTGTTCGGCATGGTGGCGATCGGCTTCCTGTTCACGCGGCTCAGCTTGATCGAGCGCGCGGTCGCCTTCATCGCCGCGCTGTGCCTGCTCGGCGATTTCGGTTTCAGCGACGCCATCGGCTTTGCGCTTTCGATCGCGTGCGTGATCTGGCAGTGGCGGCAGCGACAGCGCGTCGCGGTGGCCACGGTTTGAGCCTCTGTCTGACCTCCGCCGGAATCGTCAAGACGCTGTCGCTCGCCGCCTTCACGCTGGCCTGGACCCATTCGGTCGAGAAGATCGAGTGGCAGGAAGACTGGCGCGTCACCCCGCAAGGGCTCGAACTGGTGCAGGCGCGGGTAAAAGGCTCGGGCGCCGGCATGGAGCCGCCGCCGGAGGCAAGGCTGGTCGACGGCTGGTTTCAATGGCAACCTTCCCGTGCGCCGATGCCGGAACTGGTGCTGGGCAATTCCGGCGCGGCGGGGGAATGGCGGTTGTGCCATGACGGAAGCTGCCGGACGCTGTCGGAGATTTTCGCGCATCCGATCGGTGCTAATGTCACGACGCTGCGTGGCTGCGAACAACGGGATTGAAAAGGGAGAAGTCGATGCAACGGCTCAAGGGCAAGACAGCGATGGTGGTCGGCGCGGGTTCGATCGGGCCGGGCTGGGGCAATGGCAAGGCGACCGCCGCGACCTTTGCGCGTGAGGGCGCGCAGGTGTTTTGCGTCGACCGCAACGGCGCTGCCGCGGAGGAAACCGTCAAGATCATCACTTCGGAAGGCGGCAAGGCGGCCGCGTTCACGGCCGATGTGTCGCGCGCCGCCGATGTCGAGGCGATGGTCGCGCTCTGCCTGAAAATTTATGGCCGGATCGACGTGCTCGACAACAATGTCGGCATCGCCGAGATGGGCAGCGTGGTCGAGGTCACCGAGGCCGAATGGGACCGGGTGTTCGCGGTCAACCTCAAGAGCGCGTTCCTGTCGATGAAGCATGTCATCCCGGTGATGCAGCGGCAGGGCGGCGGCTCGATCATCAACATCTCGTCGATTGCCTCGATCCGGCATCTCGGCATTTCCTATGTCACCTACGCCACGACAAAGGCGGCGATGAACCAGATGACGCGCACCACCGCGGTGCAATACGCGGCCGACCACATCAGGGTGAACGCGATCCTGCCGGGCCTGATGAAGACGCCGATGGTCGAGCACTCGGCGGGCCTCGCCGCAAGCTACGCCAAGGGCGACGTCGAGGCGATGTGGCGCGCCCGCGACGCCCAGGTGCCGATGGGCCACATGGGTGATGCCTGGGACGTCGCCAACGCGGCGCTGTTTCTGGCCTCCGACGAATCCAAATACGTCACCGGCCTCGAACTCGTGGTCGACGGCGGCATCACCTGCAAGGTGGGGTGATCTCCTACCTCGCCCCGCTCTTTTGCGGCGAGAGGTCGGATCGCCCTCGGCGATGCGAAGCATCGTCCGGTGCGATCCGGGTGAGGGGCAGGGCACTGCCTTCAACGCGAACGCAGCACATGCAGGAAATGCTTGCCCCTCACCCCAACCTTCTCCCCGCGAAGAACGGGGCGAGGGAGTACGTCTCCCGCCGTTGTTACGGCTCAATCCAATCCCATAATCTCAAACATGTCCCGCCATTTACTCCCGCTCCGCAACACCTCCCTTGTCGCCTTACTGTTCGCGGTGCTGCCGCAAGTCGCGACTGCCACCAACACCGATCCCGCGGCCACTCCGCCGGTCAATCCGGCGCCGTGCGTCACGGCGATCGCGTCCGGTGACGACGATAAAATCGTCGCGGACTGCGGCGTCCTGATCGACAGCGACAAGGCCGAAAAGGCCGATCGCATCAGGGCGCTGATTGCGCGCGCCGGCGTCTATGCGCGCAGGGACATGCTCGACCGCGCCATCGACGATTACGGCATCGTGCTGCGGCTCGATCCGCAGCTCGCCGATATCTTCAACGCGCGCGGCGAGCTGTGGCGCAAAAAGGGCGACCGGCCCAGGGCGTTGCAGGATTTCGGCGCGGCGATCCGGCTGAACCCGAACCACCCCCGGGCCAAAGCGAACTACAGATCGCTGGCGCTGGAACTGGAGCGGCTCGGCGCGCTGCTCGCGGTCAACAACAAACCGAGTTTTAACTGCACCACGGCGCGGGCCGCGGTGGAGAAGGCGATCTGCGCCAATCCGGAGCTGGCCAATCTCGATCGCCAGATCAATGCGGTGAACAGCCGCGTGGTCAGCGATGCCACTCGCGCCGATCCGCGCGCCGGCCGCGCCCTGCAGCGCGAGCAGGGCGAATTTATTGCGCAACGCAATGCCTCCTTCGGCAAGCCGGATTACGACCTGCAAAAGGCGATGCGCGAACGGCTCGACCACCTGCTGGCAATCGGGCATTAGCGGGCCTAAAAAATTAACTTTCGGCCTTCGTACAGGCGGATATTGCCTTCGAACCTTCGGGACGGCTCCCGCGACACAATCACGACGTCTCGCGGCCTCGCCGCGAGGGCCGCATCATTTCCAAGAGCCCGTCATGCGATCGTTTATTCCGACTTTTGCCGCGACCGCGGTCCTCGCTGTTATGCTAACTTCCACCGCCCACGCCCAAACCGCCGCTGATGTTCCTGCCTGCGTGGCGCTATCGAAAGCGCCGCCCGCGAAACTGGTCGAAAGCTGCGCGGCCGTGATCGCCAATCCGGCGACCTCGGAGGCCGACCGTCTCGACGCCATGATTTCGCATGGGCTGGCGCTGGCCGGCAGCGGAGAGATCGACAAGGGGTTGGCCGAGATCGCCGACGTTATCGCAAAGGATCCGCACCGCGCCCGAGCGTTCCGCGCCCGCGGCGAAATCTTTCGCCGGAGCGGCAAATACGACGCCGCCTACGAGGCGCTCAACGAAGCGATCGGACTCGATCCCGACAATGCCTATGGGTATGAAAGCCGCGGCAACGCCTTCAACAACGAGAAAAAATACGACCGCGCGGTCGAGGACTATGACGAGGCGCTGCGCCTGAAACCGGATTTCGCGCAGGCTTATTCCGATCGCGGCGCCGCCTTTTATTTCGCGGGCGATTACCACAAGGCGATCGCCGATTACGACCAGGCCATTCGTCTCGAGCCGGACAATGCCAACGCCTACACCAACCGCGGTGCAGCCTATCGCAAGATCGGCCGCACCGACCGCGCGCTCGACGACGATACCTCGGCGATCCGGATCGATCCGACCCAACCCGAATATTTTGATAATCGCGGCCTGCATCTCGCCGCCAATGGGGACTACACGGGCGCGGTCGCCGATTACGATGAGGCGATCAAGCTCCGTCCGACCGATGCAAACTTCCTCACCAATCGCGGCGATGCCAATCAGGCGCTGAAAAACTACGACGGCGCGATCGCGGACTACGATGCGGCGATCAAACTCGATCCCAAATTCCAGCGCGCCTGGAACAACCGTGGCGCCGTGTGGCAGGCCAAGGGAGATCGGGAGCGCGCCCTGCAGGATTATGCCGAGGCCGTCCGGCTCGACCCTTCCGACAAGAATGCAGCCAACAATCACCAGAAGATCGCGGAGCAGCTCGAGCGGCTAGGCTCGCTGCAATACCAGAAGAACCTGCCGAGCTTCAATTGCGCCACCGCCAAGCGTCCGGTGGAGAAGGCGATCTGCGGAGATCCGGGTCTCGCCCAGCTCGACCGCGACATCAACGACGTGTTTTTGCGGGTGATCGCGGATGCCGAATCGAGCTCCCACCGGACCGCGCTGGCGCTGACCCGGCAGCAGCGCGACTTCATCGACACGCGCAACGCCTCGTTCGGCCGCCGCGGCTACGATTTGCGCCGGGCGATGGAAGCGCGGCTGGACCGGCTCAATACGCTGGCGCAGCGCTGAGCGCATCCGGGCGGAGCTGTCTTCACCTCTCCCATAGGGAGGTAAGCACTTCTTCCGGCTTGAATTATCACCCCATCCCGTGACAATGGCGTCAAGCACGTTGCGGGAGAAGCGCCATGAACATCCAGGCCAACAGCCGGTATCACGAGGTCCATGCCCGGTCGCTGAGGGATCCCGAGGGCTTTTGGGCGGAGGCGGCGCGTGAGATCGACTGGATCGAGTCGCCCCGGAAAATCTTCGATCCCGGTATGGGCCTCTATGGCCGCTGGTTTCCGGATGCCGTGGTCAACACCTGCTACAACGCGCTCGACCGCCATGTCGCGGGCGGCCGCGCCGAGCAACTGGCGCTGATCCACGATTCGCCACTCGCGGGCAAAATTACAAAATTCACCTACGCGCAATTGCTGCACGAGGTGAGGACGCTCGCCGCCGTCATGGCCGATTTCGGCGTCGGCAAGGGCGACCGCGTCATTCTCTATATGCCGATGGTGCCGGAGGCGGTGGTGGCGATGCTGGCCTGCGCGCGGATCGGCGCGGTGCATTCGGTGGTGTTCGGCGGCTTTGCCGCGAAAGAACTCGCCACCCGGATCGAGGACGCCAAACCAAAGCTGATCTTTTCGGCAAGCTGCGGGCTCGAGCCCGGCCGCATCGTGCAATACAAGCCGCTGCTCGACGAGGCGATCAAGCTCTCCAGCGTCAAGCCCGAAGCCTGCATCATCCTGCAGCGTCCGCAACAGGGCTGCGAACTCACCGCCGGGCGCGATCATGACTGGGCCAAACTGCGCAGCGACGCCATTGCCGCGAAGAAGTCCGCGCCCTGCGTGCCGGTCAAGGCGACCGATCCGCTCTACATCCTCTATACCTCGGGCACCACGGGAAAGCCCAAGGGCGTGGTGCGCGACAATGGCGGGCACCTCGTCGCGCTGAAATGGTCGATGTTCAACCTCTACGGCGTCAAGCCCGGCGAGGTCTGGTGGTGTGGCTCCGACATCGGCTGGGTGGTCGGCCACAGCTACATCATCTACGGGCCGCTGATCCACGGCACGACCTCGATCATGTATGAGGGCAAGCCGATCGGCACGCCGGACGCCGGTGCGTTCTGGCGCGTGATCTCCGAGCATAAAGCGGTCGCCTTCTTCACCGCGCCGACCGCGTTTCGCGCCATCAAGAAGGAAGACCCGGACGGAAAATTCATCCGGCAATATGATCTGTCAAAGTTCCGCACGCTGTTCCTGGCCGGGGAGCGCGCCGATCCGCCGACGGTGGAATGGGCCGAACGGCAGTTGAAGGTGCCGGTGATCGATCATTGGTGGCAGACCGAGACCGGCTGGTGCATCGCCGGCAACCCGATGGGGCTCGGGCAGTTGCCCGTGAAGCACGGCTCGCCGACGGTGCCGATGCCGGGCTATCAGGTCGACGTGGTCGACGAGGCGGCAAAGCCGGTCGCCGCCGGCAGCATGGGCTCGATTGTCATTAAACTGCCGCTGCCGCCGGGCTGCCTGCCGACGCTGTGGGAGCAGGACGAGCGCTGCAAGGAAGCCTATTTCCACGAATTCCCCGGCTACTACAAAACTTCCGACGCCGGCTACAAGGACGAGGATGGCTACGTCTATGTGATGGGCCGTACCGACGACATCATCAATGTCGCCGGCCACCGGCTCTCCACCGGCGGCATGGAAGAGATTCTGGCGTCGCATCCGGACGTCGCCGAATGCGCGGTGCTCGGCATCAAGGATGCCATCAAGGGCGAGGTGCCCTGCGGCTTCCTGGTGCTCAAGGCCGGCGTCGTCAGAGGCAATGCCGAGGTCGAGAAAGATGTTGTGGCGCTGGTGCGGGAAAAACTCGGGCCGGTCGCGGCGTTCAAGCTCGCGATCACGGTCGGTCGGTTGCCCAAGACACGTTCCGGAAAAATCCTGCGCGGCACCATCAAGAAGATCGCCGACGGCGACCCCTGGACCATGCCGGCAACCATCGAGGATCCCAAGGTGCTGGACGAGATCGGCGAGGCGCTGAAGGGCCGGGCGTGAGGGTAGGGGGCCGCTTGTTCCGCCATCATGCCCGGGCTAAGGCGCGAAGCGCGTCTTTGCTGTCATTGGCGCCCCGGGCATCCATGCTCTTTCAAAGAAGCTTGCCATCTTTTCGATGGATTGCCGGGTCATCTGACGTAAAGACGCGCTTTCGCGCTTTTCCCCGGCCATGACGAAACTCAGGATTCCGCGTATGCGCCTGCACCTTACGACCCCCCTGATCGCACTGCTGCTGACGGCGCCCTTGCTCGGCGGCTGCCTCGAGCGGGGCAATTCGGTGATGCGCAACGCCGACGGCGATGACGACGACGCGTTCTGCACCGCCAACAATGTCAAGCAAGGCTCGCCGGAATACATCGCCTGCCGCAAGGACCGCGACGTGCAGCACCAGGCCGCTGAAGCCAAGCGCGACCGTAGCCAGCGCAGTCTCGGGGAATACATGCTCAACCATCCGAGCACCGGGCAGTAACGCCGTCACTCGAACCGGACGCGCATCCGCCGTGAACCTGGTTTCGCCTGCCTGCGACCAAAGGCACGCGCCCATGGGCGCGCTGTCTCTGCTGGACGCCGACGAAGGCGCTCGAGCATCTGGTCGGGCAGGGCTGCTTCTTCCAGCTCGCCAAATCGTTCTCGGATTATTTGAAGAAGCTCGTGGTCTATGCCGACGACGGCAGCATCAACGTCAGCATCCGCCGGCCGCTGTGAGGATTTCGGGATTGGAATGATCAGCGCCCTACACCATAGTTGAGGTCATCTTAATCCAGGCGCAGGGTAATCCATGCTCACCGTCCACCATCTCGGCAAGTCGCAGTCCGAACGCGTCGTCTGGCTCTGCGAGGAGCTTGGCATTCCCTACGAACTCAGGAACTATGCCCGGGACAAGGCGACGATGCTGGCGCCGGCCGACTACAAGGCGCTGCATCACATCGGCGCCGCGCCCGTCATCACCGACGGCGACGTCGTACTGGCCGAATCCGGCGCGGTGGTCGAATACATCATCGCCAAATACGGCAAGGGCCGGCTCACGCTTTCGGCCGATCATCCCGACTTCGCGCCATTCCTCTACTGGTATCACTTCGCCAACGGAACGTTGCAGGCCGGCATGGGCCGGCTGATGATCCTGAACCGGCTCAAGCTGGCCGAGGACAATCCGATCCTGGTCGGCAGCAAGGCCCGGGTCGACCGCGCCTTCGACCTGATCGAGGCGCGGGTCAAGGAGACCGAATATCTCGCCGGCAGCACATTCACCACCGCTGACATCATGAACGGCTTCTCGCTGACCACGATGCGTTATTTCCAGCCCTACGATCTCGCCCGCTGTCCGAACATCATCAAATATCTCGCGCGCATCGCCGCGCGCCCGGCCTATCGACGGGCGATGGAGAAGGGCGATCCGGGGATGGCGCTGCTGCTGACGTGAGGGGATGACCGCGCGGCGCTATCGAATTCGCGACAGGAACGCCGCTCCCCCAAGCGGCAGCGCAAGTAGCAAAGAGGTTCCCGTTGTCGCGGCGCCCTCTCTATCGGCGCATTTGCCATTTTTGCAGGTGGTAAAACAATCCGTAAGCTTACGGGGCGGCTGACGCCGCTCCCGTCATTGCGAGCCAACGGGTCGGGCGAATGCCCGCCCGATGACAGGCTCCGCGAAGCAATCCAGACTCACAAAGGAAGACCGGATTGCTTCGTCGCTTCGCTTCCCAGCAATGACGGATTATTGTAGCTCGCATTGAGCATAGCGACCTGCGGGTCCCGGATATCGCTTCGCTCATCCGGGCTACGAATACGCATCCCGCGTCGCCGCCTCACGGCGCCACACCCAGCGTCTTCAGTTCGGCTACGGCGGCGTCCCATTCGGCGAAGGCGCGCGGGCAATCGCCGGCCGCGAGGCGGAACAGGTGGGTGGCTTCATCTTTCGCGCCCCGCGACAGCGAAAGCTCTGCGCTGTAGAAATTGACCTCGCAGACCTGGCCTCGCTTCTTGGTGGCGTCCGGATTATCCGCTGCGGCAATCACGTCCGCGGGCGTCGCCTGGTCCATGAGCAATCTTATCACGGGGACGGGCCAGACCTTCATATCGAGTTGGGAGCTGGCTTGCGCGAGACGGCTCGGGACATTTCCGCGCCTGGCGGCGATATCGAGCCACAGCACGACATAGGCATTATCTGGCACGATCGCGTTGGCCTGCTGAAAATCGGTCAGCGCCTTTTCGAATGAACCGGTAAGGAAGTACAATCGCCCGCGGCCAAAGTAGCCCAGGGCGGATTTTGGATTAAGCCGGATCGCCTCGTTGAAGTCGGCGAAGGCGCGGTCGTTGTCGCCCTTGGCGCGATAGGCGTCACCCCGGGCTGCGACGAACTTTCCCGATTTTGGATCGAGCTTGATGGCCGCATCGTAATCCGCGATAGCGCGGTCGAGGTCGCCGCTGACGCCGTAAGCGAGAGCTCGGCCGAACAAGCTGCTGGCGTCTTCGGGGTCGAGGTGGATCGCGGCGCTGTAATCGTCAATGGCGCGGGCCGCGTTGTCCTTTTCGAGCCAGGCCCCGCCGCGATGGTTGAACGCCCTCGCGCGCTTGGGATCGAGCCGGATCGCCTCGTTATAGTCGGTAATGGCACGGTCGTTATCGCCCTTGTCGTGCCAGGCGACGCCACGTCGGTCGAAGGCGATGGCGGATTGGGGATCGAGCCGGATCGCTTCATTGAAGTCGGCGATGGCGCGGTCGTTATCGTCCTTGTCGCTGTAGACCGTGGCACGGCCGAAGAAGGCCCTGGCATGGCCCGGATCGAGCCTTATCGCTTCGCTGTAGTCGGCAATGGCGCGGTCGTTATCGCCCTTGTCGTGCCAGGCACTGGCCCGGTTCTGGTAGGCCATGGCGAATTTCGGATCGAGCCGGATCGCCTCGTTGAAGTCGGCGATGGCGCGGTCGGTGTCGCCCTTGTCGCTCCAGGCGTTGCCGCGGTTGCTGAAGGCCATCGCGAGTTGCGGATCGAGCCTGATCGCCTCGTTGTAGTCGGCGATCGCGCGGTCATTGTCGCCTTGTTCGTTGTAGGCGGCGCCCCTGTTGTTGTGGGGCATGGCCAATGTGGGATCGAGCCGGATCGCCTCGTTCAAATCGGCCATCGAGCGTTCCTTGTCGCCCAATGCGTGATAGGAGGCAGCGCGATTGCTGTAGAAAGCCGCCAGATCGTGCCCTCTAAATTCCCCGGAATCGATGCTTTTGGTGCAATCGGCGATCCCGGCCACGGGGTCATCCGACGAATCGCACGCTTCGCCGGCGATGGCCGGACCACTCAGGCACATGACGGCGGCAAAAACCGTGCTCCAAAATCTCCAGGCCATGCGCCGCATGCGGTCTCCAGTACAAATTCTGCTGTTTTGTCTCTGGATTGGTTGTTCCGGTTCAGCCTCTCATTTTCATCGTCCCGGCCTCCGAGCCGGAACCCACGCAGCGACTGTGGCTTGATCTTGCGTCTCCACAACACCGCTAACGGGTATGGCTCCCGGCACGAGGCCGGGACGACAGCTGCTTTCGACGCAAAAGCCCGCATGAGCGCGGCGATGCGGGAAAGGCTACCCCGGATGTCGCGGAGCCTGTCATCGGGCGCGCATTCGCGCGACCCGTTGGCTCATCCGGGCTACGATGGCTGCCTTGCCCCGTCTTACTCGTCGTCCGGCTTCTTGCCGCCGATGGTCTTCAGCTTGGCAAAAACGGCGTCGACGTTGAGGTCGTCGCGCTGCTTTTCGGTGGGCTCGAATTCCGGCTCCTTGCGGGTGGTCTCGGAGGCCGGCAGCAGCGTGGCGCCGCCATAGGCGGTGTCGACCGGCTTTTCCTTGGCCGCGCGCTGCACCTCGAAGTCGAGCTCGATCTGCGAGCACAGGCCGAGCGTCACCGGATCCATCGGGGTCAGGGTGGAAGCATTCCAGTGGGTGCGGTCGCGCACGCTGGCGATGGTGGTCTTGGTGGTGCCGACCAGCCGCATGATCTGGGCGTCCTTCAATTCGGGGTGGTTACGCACCAGCCACAGGATCGCGCTCGGCCGCTCATGGCGGCGCGATACCGGCGTGTAGCGCGGGCCCTTCTTCTTGGCGGCCGGCGGCAGCGCCACCTTGCTCTCCTCGAGTTTCAAACGGTAGTTCGGGTCCTGCTCGCCCTTTTCGATCTCGTCGCGGGTGAGCTGGCCGGTCGAAATCGGGTCCATGCCCTTGATGCCCTGGGCGGCGTCGCCGTCGGCAATGGCGCGAACCTCGAGCGGGTGCATTTTGGTGAAATCGGCCACCTGGTCGAAGGTCAGGGCGGTATTGTCAACCAGCCACACGGCAGTCGCCTTTGGCATCAGCGGTGCATTGCTCATGGCAAATCTCCTTTGTGCTTCGCCCACCCCTTTTGGAGGCGAAGCCGGTGGTCATCAGCGATGACGGGAATTAGGACCTATATAAGCCGTCCGGGGGTAACCGCGCAATGGTTTGCTAAACGGCCTTGACAGCGCCCGAAACCAGTCCCAAGTCCTTGTTCGACAAAGTCCTTATCGGAATTGACCGTTCCCCGCCCGGCGGCAGGGGTGAAAAGGTCCCGGGATCACACCCATGCAGGCCAAACCAGCCCTGAAAATCGTGCTTTGCTCACCCCGGGGCTTCTGCGCCGGGGTGGTGCGGGCGATCGACACCGTGGAACGGGCGCTGACCATCTATGGGGCGCCGGTCTATGTCCGCCACGAGATCGTCCACAACCGCTATGTGGTCGACAGCCTCCGAACCAAGGGCGCCATTTTCGTCGAAGAACTGGCCGAAATCCCCGACAATACCAACGCGCCGGTGGTGTTTTCGGCCCACGGGGTTCCGAAATCGGTCCCGGCCGACGCCAAGGCGCGCAATTTCTTTTCACTGGATGCGACCTGTCCCTTGGTGACCAAAGTGCACCGCGAGGCTGCGATCCATTTCAAGCGCGGCCGCGAAATCCTGTTGATCGGACATTCCCATCACCCGGAAGTGGTCGGCACGCTCGGGCAGTTGCCGCAGGGCGCGGTGACGCTGATCGAGACCGCGGAAGACGCCGCGACCTTCACCCCGAAGGATCCGGACAATCTGGCTTTCGTGACCCAGACGACGCTGTCGATCGACGACACCGCCGAGATCGTCGCGATGCTGAAGGGCCGCTTCCCCAACATCTCGGGGCCGCACAAGGAAGACATCTGCTATGCCACCACCAACCGCCAGCTCGCGGTCAAGAAGGTGGCGCCGGTGGTCGACGCGCTGATCGTGGTCGGCGCGCCGAACTCGTCGAACTCGCAGCGGCTGCGCGAAGTCGCCGAGCGCGAGGGCTGCCCGATCGCGGTGCTGGCGCAGCGCGCCGGCGATCTCGACTGGAAGCGGTTCGAGGGCATCAAGAGCCTCGGCATCACCGCGGGCGCTTCGGCGCCGGAAGTGATCGTCGAAGAGATCATGGGCGCGTTCGCCGAACGCTACGAATTGCATGTAGAGACGGTCTCGGCCGCGGAAGAAAACGAATTCTTTCCGTTGCCGCGCTCGCTGCGGCCCGACGCCGCCGAGTAGCAGCAATGGCGGTCTATACCGACGTCGCCGCCGACGAGCTTGCGGAATTTCTCGGCCATTACGACATCGGCGAACTCTTGTCCTACAAGGGCATCGCCGAGGGCGTCGAGAATTCCAACTTCCTGCTGCATACGAGCGGCGGTTCCTACATCCTCACGCTGTATGAAAAGCGCGTCGCGCGGCATGATCTGCCGTTCTTTCTCGGCCTGATGACCCATCTCGCCGCGCGCGGCATCAATTGCCCGCAGCCGCTCCGCGACAAGAACGGCGAGACGTTGAGCACGCTGGCCGGCCGTCCGGCGGTGATCATCAATTTCCTCGAAGGCATCTGGCCGCGCAAGCCGGCCGCCGCGCATTGCGCCGGCGTCGGCCAGGCCTTGGCGAAGATGCACCTGGCGGGGCAGGGTTTTGCGATGTCGCGCGCCAACGCGCTGTCGGTGTCGGGCTGGCGTCCGCTGTTCGAGCAGGCCGCCAGCCGCGCCGACGAAGTGCAGCACGGCCTGCGCGCGCTGATCGGCGCGGAGCTCGATTATCTCGAAAGCGGCGTCTGGCCGAGCAATCTGCCGCTCGGGGTGATTCACGCCGATTTGTTTCCAGACAATGTGTTCTTCCTCGGCGACAACGTTTCCGGCCTGATCGATTTCACCTTCGCCTGCAACGACATGCTGGCCTATGACGTCGCGATCTGCCTCAACGCCTGGTGCTTTGAGAGCGACTGCTCGTTCAACGTCACCAAGGCGCGCGCCTTCCTCAATGCCTATCAGCGCGAGCGCGCATTGACCGACGCCGAGCAGCATGCGCTGCCGCTATTGGCGCGCGGCGCGGCGTTGCGCTTTTTGCTGACGCGGCTGGTCGATGTCCTCAACGTGCCCTTGGGCGCGCTGGTGCGGCCGAAGGATCCGCTGGAATATGTCCGGAAGCTGCGTTTCCATCAGGGCGTCAAAAGTCTGCGCGATTACGGCGTCGCGACGTCAGGGCTGGTGGCGTGAGCGAACTCCCGACGGTTGTCATTCACACCGATGGCGCCTGCTCGGGTAATCCCGGGCCGGGCGGCTGGGGCGCGATTCTAAAATTCGGCGACGTCGAAAAGGAATTGAAGGGCGGCGAGCCGCACACCACCAACAACCGCATGGAGCTGATGGCGGCGATCTCGGCGCTGGAGGCATTGAAAAAGCCCTGCACCGTCGATCTCGTCACCGACAGCCAGTATGTCCGCCAGGGCATCACCGGCTGGATCCATGGCTGGAAAAAGAACGGCTGGCGCACCGCCGACAAGAAGCCGGTCAAGAACGTCGATCTCTGGCAGCGGCTCGACGCCGCCCTCAAGCCGCATCAGGTGCGCTGGCACTGGATCAAGGGCCACGCCGGCCACGACGAAAACGAACGCGCCGACGAACTGGCCCGCGAAGGCGTCGCGATGGCGAGGTTGAAGGGATAGGGGGAAAGAAGTTTGGGAAGATCGAGGCGGCGAATTAAGTCACCGCCGTCATCGCCCGGCCCCGACTTGATCGGGGATCACCGGGCGACCCAGTATTCCAGAGCGCCCGCGATTATCACGAACGCTCTGGAATACTGGATCACCCGCTTTCGCGGGTGATCCACGTCGGTTTGGTATAGGACGCTCTATGCGTCATTGCGAGGAACGAAGCGACGAAGCAATCCAGCCTTGCTTGCGGCTCTGGATTGCTTCGCGGAGCCTGTCATCGGGCGGGCATTCGCCTGACCCGTTGGCTCGCAATGACGATGTTGGCTCAGAGCTGCCCGAGCAGGGTGTCGCCGCCGGAAACCTCGACCTTGCCGGGGGCCGGCTCGAGGTTGAGCTTCTTGACGGTGCCGTCCTCGACCAGCATCGAGTAGCGCTTGGAGCGGATGCCGAGACCATTGCCGGAAGCGTCGAGCTCCATGCCGATCGCCTTGGTGAATTCGGCGTTGCCGTCGGCGAGGAAGGTCGCTTCATCGCGCTGGTCGGTGTCGCGCTTCCAGGCGTTCATGACGAAGGCGTCATTGACCGAGACGATCGCAATGGTGTTCACGCCCTTGTCCTTGATGGCATAGGCGTTGAGGAAAATGCTCGGCAGATGCATCTTGTGGCAGGTGCCGGTGTAGGCGCCGGGCACCGCGAACAGCGCGACCTTCTTGCCCTTGAAGATGTCGTCGGTGGTCTTGACCTGCGGACCCTCCGCGGTCATCACGCGAAATTTTGTCTCGGGCAGCTTGTCGCCAACTTTGATGGTCATGGTCAATTCTCCTGGGAATGTACGCGGGGTCTTGGATGCGGGGCTGTCTTAGATCATTTTGGGGGCGGGTGGAAAGCCGCTTCACCTGACTTTGATGGTTCTGGGTTTGATGGCCGAGCCGCCGTTCCGGGTCGCGGATGCGCCCGGAACGATGTTCGGCCTCCTGCCTGCTTACGCGGCGGCCTTTTTCTCGTCGCGCAGCTCGCGGCGCAGGATTTTGCCGACATTGGTCTTGGGCAGGTCGGTGCGGAATTCGATCTGCTTGGGGACCTTGTAGTTGGTGAGCTGGGTGCCGCAGAATTTTATGATGTCCTCGGCTGTCACCGCCGGGTCCTTCTTCACCACGAACGCCTTGACGGCCTCGCCCGATTTGGCGTCCGGCACGCCGATCACCGCGCACTCCAGCACGCCGGGATGGCTGGCGATGACTTCCTCGATCTCGTTAGGATAGACGTTGAAGCCGGACACCAGGATCATATCCTTCTTGCGGTCGACGATCTTGGTGTAGCCGTCCGGCGTCATCACGCCGATGTCGCCGGTGCGGAAATAGCCGTCCGACGTCATCACCTTCGCGGTCTCGTCCGGCCTGTTCCAGTAACCGGCCATCACCTGCGGGCCCTTGGCGCAGATTTCGCCGGCCTCGCCGAGCGGCAATTCGTTGCCGTCATCGTCGCGGATCGACAGATAGGTCGACGGCACCGGGATGCCGATCGTGCCGGAGAAGCGGTCGGTGTCGGCGGGGTTGCAGGTCAGCGTGGGCGAGGTCTCCGACAGCCCATAGCCTTCCGACAGCGGGCAGCCGGTGACCTTGAGCCATTTTTCCGCGACCGCCTTTTGCGTCGCCATGCCGCCGCCGAACGAGGTTTTCAGCTTGGAGAAATCCAGTTTGTCGAAACCCGGCGAGTTGAGCAGGCCGTTGTAGAGCGTGTTGACGGCCGGGAAACTGTTGACCTGATACTTCGCCAGATCCTTGATGAAGCCCGCCATGTCGCGCGGGTTGGGGATCAACAGGTTGACGCCGCCGGCGCGCATCGCCAGCAGGAAGCAGGCGGTCAGCGCGAAGATGTGATAGAGCGGAAGCGCGCAGACGATAAACAACTGGTCGACATAAGGCGGCTTCTTCAGCGCCGGCTGCAGCCAGGCATCGTTCTGCAGCACGTTGGCCAGGATGTTGCGGTGAAGCAGCGTCGCGCCTTTGGAGACGCCGGTGGTGCCGCCGGTGTATTGCAGGAAGGCGACGTCATCGGGCGCAAGCTTCGGCTTGTTGAGCTTCATACCGCGGCCGGCCGCCAGCGCGTCGTTGAAGCCGGTCGAATCCGGCAGCGAATAGGCCGGCACCATCTTCTTCACCTTGCGCACCACCAGGTTGACGATCACGCCTTTCAGCCCGAGCAGGTCGCCCATGCTGCCGACGATGACGTGCTTGACCGCGGTGTTGGCGATCACCTTCTCAACGGTAGTGGCAAAGTTCTCCAGCACGATCACGGCTTCCGCGCCGGAATCCTTCAGCTGATGCTCGAGCTCGCGCGGCGTGTAGAGCGGATTGACGTTGACCACCGCATAGCCGGCGCGCAGCACGGCCGCGGTCGAGATCGGATATTGCAGCACGTTCGGCATCATCAGCGCGACGCGGGCGCCCTTTTGCAGGCCCTTGCTCTGCAGGAAGGCGGCGAGGGCCTGCGACATCTCGTCGAGGTCGCGGTAGCTGATCGACTTGTCCATGCAGATGAAGGCCTTGCGATCGGCAAATTTCGCAAAGCTCTCTTCCAGCAGCTCAACGAGAGACGCGTATTGGGTCACGTCGATATCGGCGGGCACGCCGGCCGGATATTGCTTGAGCCAGATCCGCTCCATGGTAACTCCCCTCCGGTTCATCTTCCGCTGATCGCGGCAGCGTTGCCCGGCCGGCACCGCTGATTTTGGGGCGATATTGGGCAATCAGGCCGCCCGTGGCAAGCGGCCGGGCACAAGCCATGCCTTGCGGCGGATAGCCGCCGGCCAAATCCGGTTCAAATACCAGGCTGGGATGTCAGCCGGCGGGCTTGTTCTAGCCGCTGGTATTCTTGGGTGCGGGTTTGGTGGACGGCTTGGCGGCCGTTTTCGGCTTGGCCGGCTTGGCGGCGGCGGGGTCGGTGGATTTGGGCGCGGCGTCCGGCTTGGCATTGGCGTGCCTGACGGCGGCGGGCTTGGCAGGCGCCGCCTCCTTGGTCTCGGCATCAGGCTTCTTCGACGCGACGTGCGTCCTCTTCTTGCCGCGCCTTGCGGTCTGCTGCTCGGTGTCGGTCGCCACCGCGGCGATCAAGGCGGCGCCGGTGCGGGTCGGACCGGTATAGACCTGGATCGGTTCGGATGCGGCGGCCGGCTGTGCCAGCAGTTCGGAGGGTTTCATCGTCGGCGGTTGCATGCCGCCAGCAAAGAACGTCATGCTGGGCGAGGTGTTGCTCGAGGCGCCGGCATTGTTGGCGACGGTGTCTTCGTCCTCGTCGCTGGCCGGACGTTTATGATGGGGGCCGCACATCTGCTCGTGCAGGTCGGGCGGCGAAGCGTCGATCGGCGCCAGATTTTCGACGGTGCCAAGCGAAGGCTTCAGCCACGACAGATTGTTTCCGTTAAAGCCGCGGTCGAGCAATTGCGCGGCGCGCACCGCGCGCATCATGCCGGACGATGCACCCATCACCACGGCGATCAACCGCTTGCCATTGCGCGTCGCGGACCCGACCAGGTTGTAGCCGGAGGCGCAGATGAAGCCGGTCTTGAAGCCGTCGGCGCCGGGATAGCGCCCGATCAGCTTGTTGAAATTCTGGGTGATCCGTTTGCCAAAGCGGATCGAGGGAATGTGGACGAAATATTCGTATTCCGGCAGGTCGCGAATGATGGCGCGGGCGAGGATCGCCATGTCGCGAGCCGAGGTGATCTGGCCGTCGGCGGGCAAGCCGTTGGGATTGACGTAGCTCGTCTGCGTCATGCCAAGGTTCTTGGCGGCGTCGTTCATCTGCGCGGCAAAACCGTCGATCGATCCGCCGACGCCCTCGGCCAGCACCACGGCCATGTCGTTGGCCGATTTCACCAGCATCATCTTCAGCGCGTTGTCGACCGTGACCTGGGTGCCGGACCTGAAACCCATCTTGGACGGCGCCTGCGAGGCAGCCGTGGGCGAAACCGTCAGCAGCGTGTCGAGCGAGATGCGGCCGTCCTTGACCGCCTTGAGCGTGACGTAAGCGGTCATCAGCTTGGAGAGCGAAGCCGGATACCACGGCATCGTGGCGTTTTCGGCCTGCAACACTTTTCCGGAATCGGCCTCGATCAGCAGCAGCGCTTCCGCCTGCGCCGCGCGCGGCGCGACAAACGCGAGCGCTGCGCCAAGCATGATCCATTTCAATGACGATGAACGCAGCGACAAGCGAAGCAAATGCACTATCCGATTCCGGTCTTTCGATCTCCCGTGAGAGGGAGAGATGTGAGGACGGCTTGACGATCTCGGGTCTTGAGCGCGCGGCTTTCAAGGGTGCCTTGAACCACGGCTCGCGGCGGCTGCAAACCTATACCGGCTCGCCGATCCAGAACAGAGCTTGTGCGATTAAATCGTGGATGAAATGGGCCGAATTTCGACGCGGTTTAAATCTTGACATCGGCGCGCGAAACCCCGCGGGCGTGGCCGCTGCGCGCATTTTGTTGCGCCGTGTTCTGCTGAACCATGAATTGGGCGCGCGCGAGTTCCGCAAACCGGCCGCCTTTTGCCACCAGTTCATCGAAGGTTCCGCTTTCGATCACCCGGCCTGCGTCGAACAGCAGGATCCGCGTGGCGTTGCGGATGGTCGAAAGCCGGTGGGCGATAACGAAAGTGGTGCGCCCCTTCATCACTTCATCGAGAGCGGCGTTGACGCGGGCTTCGGTCACGGCGTCGAGCGCGGAGGTCGCCTCGTCGAGGATCAGGATCGGAGGGTCCTTGAGTATCGCGCGCGCGATCGACAGCCGCTGCCGCTCGCCGCCGGACAGCATCCGTCCGCGCTCGCCGACATTGCTGTCGAATTTCCGTTCGCTGCGCTCGATGAAATCCAGCGCCTGGGCGCGCGCGGCCGCGGCTTGCATCTCCGCTTCGGTGGCGTCCGGCTTGCCGACACGAAGATTGTCGGCGATCGAACGGTTGAACAACAGCGCTTCCTGGAACACCACGCCGATGTTCCGGCGCAGCGCCGTCAGCGTTAGGCCGCGGACGTCCATGCCGTCGATCCGGATGAAGCCGGATTGCGGATCGAAGGCGCGATGCAGCAGTGCGATGGCGGTCGATTTGCCGGCGCCGGTCGGGCCGACCAGCGCGATGGTCTGGCCGGGCAGCGCGGTGAAGGAGAGGTCCTCGACTGCCGGCCGCTTGCCGTCATAGGAAAAGGTGACGTCGTTGAATTCGACCAGGCCCGCAAGCCGGCCGGCGTCGATCGCATCGGGACGGTCGCGCACCGCCGGCACCGCATCGAGCACGTTGAAGAATTCCTGCAGTCGCGGCGCTTCCATGAACACGCTGTTGATGAAGCCGACCACCTGTTCGAGCTTCTGGATCAGCATGGTCGCGAAACTCACGAACATCACGATCTCGCCGACCGAGGTGAGCCCTCGTTGGTGCAGCACGATGCCGACGGTGAACATCGCCAGCACCGTGATCGTGGTCGAGGCCCTGGTGATCACCGTGACCAGCGCCCACCACGACAGCACCGGCATCTGCACCGCGAGCAGCTTGTCGGCGACGAAGCGCAGGCCCTGCACCTCGGCATCGATGCGCACGAAGCTCTGAACCAGCGCGACGTTGCCGAGCGCATCGGAGGCGCGCGCCGAGAGGTCGCTGTAATGCGCCTCGACCTCGCTCTGCATGCCGTAGGTCTTGCGCACCACTAGCGTGGTCAGCACCGTGAACACCACACACAGCACGAACAACAGGATCGCGAGCCGCCAGTTGATGTAGAGCGCCAGCGGCAGCAGCACCACCAGCGACATGATCGCGGCAAAATGCTCGCGAAAAAATCCGAGCCAGAGCCGCCACAGCGAATCGGTGCCGTTCAGCATCACCTTCATCAGCCGGCCGGAATGGGTGCCGGTGTGGAAGGTCAGCGGCAACTGCATGATGTGCTCGAAATAATTGGTCAGCACCGCCTGACGCTGGCGGTGCGCCAGCCGGTCGGCATGCAATGCGACCGCGGCGCTGCAGCCGATGGTGAACAGGCCGAAAGCCGCCCACGCCGCGAGCAGCGGCCATGCCGAGGACGAGCCGACGGCCCCCGGGGCCGGCTTGCCCGAGAGCACGTCGACGATGCGGCCGAACAGCACCGGCTCGGCGAATTGCGCGCCGGCCAACAGCAGATTGGCGCCGGCCAGAATCCAGCCCAGCCGCGCTTCCTTGCCCAACAGCTCCAGGACGCGGGTATAGAGGCGAGGCAGGGACATGCAGCGGGCGCTCGGGGCGGAAAGCGGAAATCAGCCCTGCATTCTAATCAGGGATCGTCCGCGAGATACAGTATTCGCTGCTCGTTGTTCTGCTTGCATTTGGGGATGGAGCATGAAGCGGGTGGTTGGCTGTGGCTATGCCTCCGCGGTGCCGTCCATCCTTGGGACTGCCGCCCCGGCACCTGGCAAGCACGTTTTTACCATGTGATGTCGCATCGGCCGGCCCGCGCCGTCGAAAGCCGGCTGATAGGGACATTGGCGCATCCCGGGTGCTGCCGCCTTATCACGTTTCCGCCATCCGCGTTGCGGCCGACCCGGGGAACCCAACATCAACTAAGCCGTTGTGTTTTGCAGACCCGATTGGCTCAATGGTTTTGGAGGATGCTTAAATGTTTGCTCGAAAAGGAATGTTTTCGTCGGTTGGCCGTCCGGTCGTGCTGGCCGCGGTTGCGGCTTTGGCGCTAGGCGCGGTCGCGCCGACCGCTGCATCGGCGCGTCCGATCCACCGCGGTTTCCACGGTGGTGGCGGAGCAGCGGCCGCGGCCGCTTTTGCCGGCATCGTCGGCACCGGAATCGCGATCGCCGCGAGCCGTCGCGGCTATGACGACAGCTATGACGGATACTACGGTCCCGCTCCGGTGTATGGCGGGCCGGCCTATTACGGGGGTGGCCCCGGTTATGGTTACTACCGCGGTTACGGTAGCGATGCGTCGACCATACCGTTCACGCCGCAGAGCGGCTGGTAACCACCACGCCTCGATTGTTCATCGGCCGCCTCGCGCGGCCGATGAATCTTTTGTGACGAGCGCAGTTTTGAAACCGGCCGTTAACACGCTGTCCATCGGTTTCGACTAGCCTTGGGGCGATGAGTGATTCGCTCGAACGGCTTTACCAAGCAGTCATCGCGGCCAAGGATCTCGATCCGGCAATTTCGCGAACCGCACGGCTGTTTCAGCGTGGCCCGGCCAAGATGGCCAAGAAGCTCGCCGAGGAAGCCATCGAGGTCGTGATCGACGCCGTCAACGGCAAGCGCGACGCGGTGGTCCGCGAAAGCGCCGATTTGCTGTACAATCTCACCGTGCTCTGGGCGTCGGCCGGCGTGCTGCCCGACGACGTCTGGCAGGAGATGGGGCGGCGCGAGCATTTGCTCGGAATAGCCGAGAAACTGCCGAAATCGGCGGTCAAGATGCCGAAAGCCACCACCCCGCCCCGGGTCGTCCGGCGACCAATTGTCGCGCTCGAGAGCCGGGCGCTGCGCAAGCGGCATTAGGCTTTCCGCCCCCGACCTCCGTAAATTTCCTGCTCCCGTCGGCATGGACAAATCCGTCCCATGGTGGTTCATCGCGCCATGCTGAGACGGATTTATGATTGGTGCATCGACGCCGCCCACAAGCCATATGCGCTCTGGATTCTCGGAGCCATAGCCTTCGCGGAAAGCTCGTTCTTTCCGATCCCGCCCGACATCATGCTGCTGCCGATGTCGCTGGCCGAGCCGCGGCGCGCCTGGCTGTTCGCGGGCGTGTGCACGGCGGCATCGGTCGCCGGAGGCGTGCTCGGCTATCTGATCGGCGCGGTTCTCTACGACTCGCTCGGGCACTGGCTGATCCAGCTCTACGGCCTCGAAGGCAAGGTCGAGACGTTTCGCGCCTCCTACGCGCAATGGGGCGCGGTGATCATCCTGCTGAAAGGGCTGACCCCGATCCCCTACAAGCTCGTCACCATCACCTCGGGATTCGCCGGCTACAACATCTGGCTGTTCGTGCTGTGCTCGATCGTTGCCCGTGGCGGACGGTTTTTCGTCGTCGCCGTGCTGCTCAACCGCTACGGCGACTTCATTCGCGCCGAGCTGGAAAAGCGGCTCGGCTTTTGGGTCGCCGTCCTGACCGTGACGCTGCTGCTCGGCTTCTACATCGCCTATAGGCTAATCTAGCGGCGCTTTGCCGGTTGGCTGCTTCAGGCTACGCTTCCATCATGTTCGCTCCAGTCAGCCATCTGTTGGCGCTCTCCCGAAGGCCCGTCGCGTTTACGGGCGTGGCAGTGCTGGCGCTGATGCTCGCGACGGGATCCGTCGTCGCCCAGAAGGCGCCGGCTCCGGCGTTTCCGGATACGCAAGTGCCGCCCCAGCAGGCCGGACCCGCGCAACCGGCGCCCACGCCACCAGCGCCCGCGGCCAACGAGGCCGCGCCGCCGGCCGAGACGCCCGCGCGTGAAGAGAATCCGGGGCTGATCAACGAAATCGGCAAGATGTTCGACAAGCTGCCGACGCTGAAAAGCCCGGGCGAGACCATCGACGATCTCAACGCACGCGCCAAGGACGCCGCCAAGGGCGCCACCGACACGCTGTCGCGCATGACGACGTCGTCGATGGTAAGCGGGCGCGCGATATGTCCGATCTCGGCGAACGGCGCGCCGGACTGCAAGACGGCATCCGACAAATTATGCCAGACCAAGGGCTTCAAGGACGGCAAGAGCCTGCTGACCGATTCCGCCGAAACCTGTTCGGCGAAGGTGCTGATCCCCGGCCGCGCGCGAAAACCCGGCGATTGCCGTACCGATACCTATGTCACCCGCGCGTTGTGCCAATAGCGCCAGAAAAAAGCGGCGGCCGGATCGCCGGTTGCGCTGTTGGTATGATGTCTGGCATCTTTAGAGCCACGCCCTGGAAGCCACGCCCGGCCCCGCTTATCGCCAATAACCCGAAGGATGCTTTCGAATGTCCATGCCCGCTCTGTTCAAGGGCCGCCTGTCGATACCCGTGATCGGCGCGCCGCTGTTCATCATTTCCGTGCCGGATCTGGTGATCGCGCAGTGCAAGGCCGGCATCGTCGGATCGTTCCCGGCGCTGAACGCGCGGCCGCCCGCGCTGCTCGACGAGTGGCTGGGGCGGATCAGGCAAGAGCTTGCGGCCTGGGACAAGGCGCATCCGGAACGGCCGTCGGCGCCGTTCGCGGTCAACCAGATCGTGCACCGATCGAACAACCGGCTCGAACAGGACCTTGCGCTGTGCGAAAAACACAAGGTGCCGATGATCATCACCTCGCTCGGCGCGCGCGAAGAGCTGAATCAGGCCGCGCATGGCTGGGGCGGCATCGTGTTTCACGACGTGATCAATCAGAAATTCGCGCACAAGGCGATCGAGAAGGGCGCCGATGGATTGATTCTGGTGGCAGCCGGCGCCGGCGGCCACGCCGGCGAGATTTCGCCATTCGCCTTCGTGGCGGAGACGCGGCAATGGTTCGACGGGCCGATCGCGCTGTCGGGAGCGATCGGCAACGGCCGCGCCATCCGTGCGGCGCGAATGCTGGGCGCCGACTTTGCCTATATCGGCTCCGCCTTCATCGCCACCGCCGAGGCCAATGCGGTCGAGGGCTACAAGCAGATGATCACCGCCTGCACCGCGGAGGACATCGTCTATTCCAATCTGTTCACCGGCGTGCACGGCAATTACCTGAAGCCATCGATCGTCGCGGCCGGCATGGACCCGGACAATCTGCCGGAGTCGGACGCCTCGAAAATGAGTTTCGGCACCGACGCCTCCGGCGAGCGCGCCAAGCCGAAAGCCTGGAAGGAAATCTGGGGCAGCGGCCAGGGTGTCGGCAGCGTCGGCAAGATCGTGCCCGCCGCCGAATTGATCGCGCGGTTCAAGCGCGAATATGACGAAGCCGTCGATCCCGCGCTGTGATCGAGGCGCGAGGATCGAGCTGGGAATGCTGAACTGATGGACGCCATCTACCGCGTCGAGGGAAACCGCGTCGCCACCAGCCCCAACGCCGCGGGTCCCTGGGATCCCGGCATGCAACACGGCTCGGCGCCGGCGTCGCTGGTGGTGTGGGCCGCCGAAGCGATTGCGACGCCGGTGCCGATGCGCATCGCGCGCGTCACCGTCGACCTGATGCGGCCAGTGCCGCTGGCGCCGTTGTCCCTGGAAACCGAGGTGCTGCGCGAGGGCCGCAAGATCCAGCTCTGCGCAATTCGGCTGAGCGCCGGCAGCACCGTTGTCGTCAACGCGACCGTGCTCAAGGTGAAGCTTCAGGCAGCGACGTTGCCGCCGGAAGCCGTCGTTCCCGCGGTCACGCTGCCCGGTCCCGAACAGGCGCGCGAGGAGCAGCCGAGTTTTTCCTCAAGCCCGTTCGTCGAAGGCGTATCGATGCGTGCGGCGCTCGGCCGGTTCGGCGTGCCCGGCCCGGGCGCGATCTGGTACCGGGTCGACCGGCCGATGGTCGAGGGTGCGGCGATCTCGCAGGCGATGCGCGCGGTGGTCGCCGCCGATTTCTGCAACGGCACTTCCGCGGTGCTGGATTTTCGGCAATGGACTTTTCTCAACGCCGATCTCACGGTGAGCATGGCACGCGAGCCGGTCGGCGAATGGATTTTGCTCGACGCGGAATCCTGGATCGGCCCCGGCGGCGCCGGCCTTGCGATGGCGCGGCTGGCCGACGAGCGTGGCTATTTCGGCCGCGCCGTGCAGAGCCTCGTGATCGAGAAGCGGTAGATAGCCGGCGCGTCTATTTCCCGATAATCTCGGGCCGGATGCCAGATCGAGGTGGTCATGACCGCGACCCGACCAATGCTTCCCCTGACCGGCGGTTGTTCGTGCGGCGCCATCCGCTACGAGATCACAGCGTTTCCGCTGCTGCTCTACACCTGCACTGCACCGACTGCCAGACCGCGTCCGGCGCCGCGTTCGCACTCAACATGCCCGTGGCGACCAAGAGCCTTCGCATCGTGAAGGGCGAACCCAGGGGATGGCACCATCTGTCGCCTTCGGGCGCCGAGGTTTGCTCATGGTTTTGCGGCGATTGCGGTGCGCGTATCTATGGCTCGCGCAAGAGCCGGCCGGAATCGATGAACCTGCGCGCCGGCACGCTCGACGACACGGGCTGGCTCGCGCCGGTGGCGCACACATTTATGGAAAGCGCCCAGCCGTGGATACGGTCGGCTGCCAATGCCGAGTGCCACGAAACCTTGCCGCCTGATTTCCTTGAGCTCGGCCGGAAATGGCGCGCGATGTGGCCTGAATTCTTCCCGTCGAAATGAGCTAACCCGCCCGTCGTTCGCGCCCGATAGCCCGTGGCTTTACGGGCATCGGGCTTAACGCGCCATTAACCATTCCAGCCCCAAAAATCATGTCGAGGCCGCCGGCCGTACGCGGCGTGGCAGCGCCAAAAAGCTCCGGCGATGAAGGGTGCGACATGGATTTCGAAGCCAAGACCGAGGCGACGCTCGAGGAAATCAGGTGGCGTGTGGCGCGCGCGCTCGATCGCCATCCGCTGTGCCGCAGCGTGCAATTCGACATCGTCAGCATGCCGCGCTCCCCCAAGGCCAATTGGACCATTACCCTGCATTCAGTAGCGGCGGATGCGCTGTGGGAGGCCTCCGACATCGTCGCCGACATCCAGGAAGCCTACGAACTGGCGATTGCGGCCTGATTGCCGGCGTTTTTGCCCCGAAATCCCGGTGGCGGCGCGTCCAAAACCGCGTCCCGGGCATGGTTAAGCCTTAATTCACACCCAGTTCTGGGCAGAATAACCGTGGTCACTGCGTTTTCGAGCCTGGTGGCGTCCGGTTCGCGTCAAGAAAACGCGCCAAAACAGAAAATTAGAGCCCGGTTCTGATGCAATCAGAACCGATAAGGCTCTAACCAACGGAAGCGGAGAGCTGCTTGACGCGGGCGGTTACGATCATCGCGCTGACCTGTCTCCTGGTGGTGGGGGCGGCGGCCACCAGCATTCTCGGCCGCGCCAGCGTGCCCGATCCGAGGCCGCAGACCGTCGCGCAGGTCGACCAAAATCCCGTGTCCAATAAAGAAGCCAAGAAAGACAAGCTCGCGGTCGCGACCCTGGCGCTGGCTTCATATGATCCGGTGCCGTCTCAGCCCGATGTTTCAAAGGCTGACGTGACCTGGTCGCTGCGGATGGCCTATGCCGCCCAGCAATCTCCCGCCGATATCGCGCCGCCGCAGATCACCTCGCCGCAGGCGGTGACGCCCGCCGCGATGCCGCAGGCGCCGCTCGCGCCGCCTCCGCCGAAGGTCGCCGCAAAGCCCGCGGCGCCGCCGCAGAAGTCCTATACGCTGCTCAGCGACGTGCAGATCGCCGGCATCAAGGAACGCCTGAAACTTTCGCCGGATCAGGAATATTACTGGCCGGCGGTGGAAAACGCCTTGCGCGCCGTGGCCCGCAAGATTCATTCCAGCCGCCAGGCGGAGGCGCATGCCACGGGCGCGCCGCCGATCGATCCCGACTCCGCCGAAGTCCAGCAGCTCAAATCAGCCGCGATGCCGCTGTTGTTCCAGTTGCGCGAGGATCAGAAGAATGAAGTGCGCACGCTGGCGCGCCTGATCGGTCTGGAAAAGGTCGCGGCGCAGATCTGAGGCGGGACGTACTGCGGCAACCCTCGGATCGGCGATCAATCCGCGATGGTCTGCGCGGAGGAATATCGTTAAGACTATCGAAATGCCGGACCAGCCAAGCCCATCCCCGGACGTAGCCGCTCGCGTGACGCTGGCCGACATCAAGGCTGCCGCCGCGACCATCCGCGGTGCCACGATCCAGACCGAATGCAACGAGAGCCGGACGCTCGGCGCCGTGCTTGGCTGCCGGGTCTGGCTCAAATTCGAAAATCTGCAGTTCACGTCCACCTTCAAGGAACGCGGCGCGCTGAACCGTCTCGCCGCGTTGTCGCCGGATCAGCGGCGGCGCGGCGTGATCGCGATGTCGGCGGGCAATCACGCGCAAGGCGTCGCCTATCACGCAAGACGGCTCGGCATTCCCGCGGTCATCGTGATGCCCGTCGGCACGCCGATGGTGAAGGTCGAGAACACACGGCGGCACGACGCGGAGATCGTCATTTCCGGCGCGACGCTGGAGGAGGCGGGCGAGTTCGCCCGCGCCCATGCCAAGTCGCACGACCTCACCATGATCCATCCCTATGACGATCCGCTCGTGATCGCGGGGCAGGGCACCATCGCGCTTGAAATGATCGAGGCCGTGCCGGAACTCGACACGCTGGTGGTTCCGATCGGCGGCGGCGGGCTGATTTCCGGCATCGCGGTCGCGGCGAAATCGCTCAAGCCCGGTTTGCGCGTCATCGGGGTTCAGGCCGGGCTCTATCCCTCGATGTACAACGCGGTCAAAGGCGAGCAACTGCCGATGCGCGGCGACACGCTCGCCGAAGGCATCGCGGTCAAGGCGCCGGGCCGCATCACCAGCGGCATCGTCCGCGATCTGGTCGACGACATCGTGCTGGTGAGCGAAGATCAACTCGAGCGCGCGGTGTCGATGCTGATCTCGATCGAGAAGACCGTGGTGGAGGGCGCCGGCGCCGCCGGGCTCGCGGCGCTGCTGTCGGCGCCGGAACGTTTTGCCGGGAAAAATGTCGGTCTGGTGCTGACCGGCGGCAACATCGACACGCGGCTGATCGCGTCCGTGCTGACCCGCGAGCTGGCGCGCGAGGGACGGCTGACGCAGCTCGCGATCGACATCGTCGACCGGCCCGGCCAGCTCGCCGCCGTGTCGGCGCTGCTGGCGGAAGCCGGCGCCAACATCGTCGAGGTCTCGCACCAGCGCACGTTCTCCGACCTGCCGGCCAAGGGTACGCTGCTTGAACTGGTGATCGAAACCCGCGACCGCGTCCATCTCGACGATGTCATGGCGCGGCTCACGGCGTCCGGATTCAAGGCGTGGCTGCCGGGACGGCGCTGATTTGCGCAGTTTTGTGCAAACCGCGGAAAATCGGCGCGCGTAGGCTCGGGGCGAAGCGGGATCAGCTTTCCGCGCATAAACCCGAGGAGCCGGACATGACGATCACCGAGGAGCGCGGCAGGGCTGCGACCGGTAGCAAAGCCCGAACGCTCGACATGAAGTTCGAAATCGTCGTGATCCCGGTTTCGGACGTCGACCGCGCCAAGGCGTTCTATGCCAATCTCGGTTGGCGGCTGGATGCCGACTTCGCCTCCGGCGACGACTACCGCGTGATCCAGTTCACGCCGCCCGGCTCCGGCTGCTCGGTGATCTTCGGCAAGAACGTCACCGCGGCAAAACCGGGCTCGGCGCAGGGACTGTATCTGGTTGTCTCCGAGATCAAGGCCGCGCGCAAAGAACTCCTCGGCTGCGGCGTCAAGGTCAGCGACGTGTTTCACGCCGGCGACACCTTTACCGGCCCGGACGAGCCTTATTTGTTCGGCAGTCGACGGATCCTCGGCGAGGACCCCGAGCATCGCAGCTACCGCTCTTTCGCCTCCTTCAGCGATCCCGACGGCAACGGCTGGCTGTTGCAGGAGATCACCGCGCGATTGCCGGGCCGCGTCGATGCGGCCACCAGTTTCGCCTCGCCGGCCGATCTCGCATCCGCGCTCAAGCGCGCGGCGGCGGCGCATGGTGAGCACGAGCAGCGCACCGGGAAGCACGACGCGGACTGGTTCACCTGGTACGCCGATTACATCGTGCGCGAGCAGGCCGGCGAGCAGTTGCCGTCATGAGCGATTACGACGTCATCGTGATCGGCGGCGGTTCACCGGGCGAGCACTGCGCCGGCGCGCTTGCCGAGGGCGGGTTGCGCGTCGCGCTGGTCGAGCGCGAGCTGGTCGGCGGCGAATGCTCCTACTGGGCCTGCATTCCCTCCAAGACACTGCTGCGGCCGGGCGAGGCTGCGCGCGCCGCCAATGAGGCGGCAGGCACGGCGCAGGTCGACGTCGCCGCCGCGCTGGCGTGGCGCGACTTCATGGTTTCGAACTATTCCGATGCCGGCCAGCAACGCTGGCTCGCAAGCGCCGGCATCGACCTCCTTCGCGGCCGCGGCCGGCTCGCAGGGCGAGGCGTGGTCGAGGTCGACGGTGTCAAACACACAACAAAACATGCGGTGGTGGCGACGGGTTCGGATCCGCTGATTCCGGAGATAGCGGGGCTGCGCGGCCTCGAAGGTATCTGGACCAACCGCGAGGTGACGGCAATGAAGGCCGTCCCGCACCGGCTGCTCGTGCTCGGCGCCGGACCGGTCGGTGTCGAGATGGCGCAGGCGGTGCGCAGCCTGGGCGGCGAAGCGGTTCTGGTCGGCGGCGGGGATCGCGTGCTGCCGCACGAACCGAGGCGGCTCGGCGAGGCGCTCACCGAAGTCTTGCGACGCGACGGCATCGAGCTTGCGCTCGGCGTGCACGCGACCGCCGCCGGGCGTGACGGCGAAAATTATTTCCTGCAACTCGACGACGGCCGAAGGTTGAGCGGCGACAGACTGCTGGTCGCGACCGGCCGGCGTCCCCGCGTCGAGGGAATTGGCCTGGAAACCGTCGGCATCGAACCCGGCGCCGGCGGCATTCCGGTCGATGCGCATCTGCGCGCGGGCGAAGGCCTGTGGGCGATCGGCGACGTCACCGGCATCTGGTCGTTGACCCATGTCGGCAAGTACCAGGGCCGCGTGGTCGCGGCCAACATTCTGGGCCAGCCGCGCGAGGCCCATTACGAGGCGGTGCCCCGCGTCGTGTTCACCGATCCGCAGGCGGCTTCCGTCGGCGCGTCCGAGGCGGCGTTCAGCGCCACCGCGCCGATCTCGGAGGTCGCGAAGACCGAGACCTATACCCGCGCCTACGCGACCTCGAACGGCTTTCTGACCCTGCTCAGCGACGGCGAGCGGTTGACCGGCGCCTATGCGTTGGGCCCCGAGGCCGGCGAGTGGCTGCAACAGGCCACGCTTGCGATCCGCGCCCGCGTGCCGCTCGACGTGCTGATCGATACCATCCAGCCATTCCCGACTTTCTCCGAAATCTATCTCGCCGCGTTGAAAGCGCTGCATGCGGAGATCGCTGCAGTGCGAAAGGCGGCGTGAAGATATGCGCGGCTGCCCCGGCCTAAGCGCAATTGTCGATCCGGTTGCAATCTGTCAAAGCGTTGCGGCTGGAGTCGCGCATGCTGCAATCGTCTTCCTCGATCGAAACCCGGGGGTCCTGGGTCGTGGCCTCGGTCGCCTTGTTCATCATGATGATGGCGTTCGGCGCCGCCTGGATCACCGCGGTCGGACTGAAAGACATCGCCGCCGAGGCGGGCGGCGCGCGCTCGACCCCGGCGCTGGCGAGTTCGCTGGCGTGGCTCGGTTCGGGCATCGGCGGCATCCTGATGGGCCGGATCGCCGAGCGCGTCGGCACGCGCTGGACCGTGATGTCAGGCGCGCTGATGATCGGGCTCGGGCTGTCGATCTCCACACTGGGGCCGCCCTGGCCCCTGTGGATCGGGCACGGCCTGTTCATCGGCCTGATCGGGCTCGGCGGCATCAACGCGCCGCTTTATATTTATGTCAGCCGCTGGTTCGACCGGCGGCGCGGCTCGGCGCTGGCGCTGATTTCGAGCGGCAGCTATCTCGCGGGCGCGATGTGGCCGCCGGTGTTCGAGCGCGCCATCGTCGGCTTCGGTTGGCGCCAGACCATGCTCTGGTATGCGCTCGCCGAGATCGTCGTTATCGTGCCCTTGGCCGCAATCTATTTTCGTCATCCTCCCGAAGAGGTCCACGCCGTGACCGCGTCCGGCGGCGGCGTCGAACATGCCCGCGTGCTCGGGATGCCGCGCAATCTCGTGTTCGCGATGATGTGCGCCGCCGGCGTGCTGTGCTGCATCCCGATGGCGATGCCGCAGGGGCATCTGGTCGCGTTCTGCAGCGACGTCGGCATCAGCCGCTCGATGGGGGCGCTGATGCTGTCGGTGCTGCTCGGCACTGCCTTCTTCAGCCGTCAGGTCTGGGGCGTGATCTCCGACCGCGTCGGCGGCCTTGCCACCGTGCTGATCGGATCGATCTGGCAGACCGTATCGATGACAGGGTTCCTAGTTACACAGAACGAAGCCGGCCTGTTCACGGTGGCAGCGGCCTTCGGGCTCGGCTTCTCCGGCATCATCCCGGCCTATGTGCTGGCGGTGCGCGAATTGTTTCCGGCCTCGGAGGCCTCCTGGCGGATTCCGACGATGCTGCTGTTTAGCGGTTTTGGGATGGCCGCCGGCGGCTGGATCGCGGGACTGCTGTACGATCATTTCGGCTATTACGCGCCCGCCTTTGCCACCGGCGTCGGCTCCAACCTGTTCAACATTCTCGTGGTCGGCGTGCTGGTGACGCGGCAGCGTTTTCACGCGACGCGCGTGGCGTACGCCGACCGCGAAGCGGCCGCTTAAGCGGTACACCGCCGCGGCGCGTCCGAAAGCCGCGAGGCCTGCTACCAAAGATCAGCATAACACCTGTAACCAGGCCGGATTCGCCGCGGCATTAACCTTTGCGTAACCGACATTACTAACGGGAACTCCACCGTCCGGTTGTATCCATCGGCCGCGGGGAGAAGGTAATGCCGGGCACAGGCCTAGTCGGTCGCCGCCAAGCGGTGGCGGAAGCAAACGAGACGTTCGAGGCGGAGCCGTCGGGCGGTCGCGATCCGCTTCGCTGGCTGGTGGCCTGCGGCATCGTGCTGGTCGCCGCGATCGCGGTCGGCACCGCGATGACCGTCAGCAATTTCCGCGACCGGGCGCTGGCGAGCAGCGAACGCGAGCTGCAGAACACCGTGCTTCTGCTGGCGCGCCATTTCGATCAGCAGCTCGACGATCTGCAGGTTCCGCTCGACGACCTGATCGCGCAAATGCGCGTGGTGGGCGTAACAACCCCCGACGATTTCCGGCGCGAGATGTCGACCCACGAAATGCACCTGCTGATGAAGGCCAAGGTCAGCGGCGCCTCGGAAATCGCCGGCATCAACGTCTATGACGCGGACGGCATCCTGATCAATTCGTCGGTCGTGCCGGTGGTTCCCTATGTCAACATCGCCGACCGCGCCTATTACAAGGCACTGAAAGCGACCACGGACGCCAACGATTGCGAGATCGAAATGGTGCGCAGCCGGTTTTCCGGCGGCTGGAGAACGGTGATCGCGCGCAAGGTGAGCGGGCCGCACGGAGAATTTCTCGGGGTCATTTCCCGGGCGATCGCGCCGGCGAAATATGAGGAGTTCTTTTCCAAGGTGGTGCTCGGAAACGGCGCCGCGATTTCCTTGAATCATCACGATGGCACGTTGATCGCGCGCTATCCCCATGTCGAAGACATGATCGGGCGAAACTTCAAGCCGGCCCCGGGCACTCGCAAAAACTTGTTCGATGAAGATCACGGCACCATTCGGCTGGTCAGTCCGGTCGACGGCGAGGAGCGCATCCTCTCGGCACGGAGCCTGCGGCGGTTTCCACTGACGGTGTTCGCGACGGCGACCAAGGCCTCGGCGCTCGCCGACTGGCGGGCGCAAACCAAAATCCTCGTGGTCGCCGCCGGCCTGTCCGCGATCGTGATCGCGGTCATCCTCGGCCTGATCGTCCAGCTTCTCGCGCGGCAACACCGCGCCTCGCGGCGGCAACTGGCGCTGGACAAGCAGCGCCTCGAACAGATCAACGTGCATTTCGACGCCGCGCTGGGCAACATGACCCAGGGCCTGTGCATGTTCGACGGCAACAGACGGCTGGTGGTCTGGAACGACCGCTACGCTCAACTCTATCAATTGCCGGCGGAACTGCTCGAGGTCGGCACGCCGCACGACGCCATCATCGCCGATCGTATCCTGCGCGGCGTCCTCAAGGGCGAAAGCTCGGATACCGCCGCGAAGGCAAAGATTTTCGCGCTCGGCGAACTGCCGAAGGACGCGGCGTCATGCCGGGTCGACGAATTCGCCGACGGCCGGTTCATGCTGGTGACGCGGCAGCCGATGCCCAACGGCGGCTGGCTCGCGACCCACGAAGACATCACCGAGCGGCGGCGCGCGGAGGCCGAGATCGTTCACCTCGCGCGGCATGACGGCTTGACGGGCCTCGCCAACCGCGCCGAGTTCAATGCCAGGCTCGAGGAAGCCAGCAAGCGGCTCAAGCGTAACGGCGGCGCGCTTACCGTGATGATGCTCGACCTCGACAAGTTCAAGGACGTCAACGATACGCGCGGCCATCTCGCCGGCGACCAGTTGCTGGAGGAAGTCGGCCGCCGCCTGAAATCCGAAATTCGCGACATCGACGTGCTGGCGCGGCTCGGCGGCGACGAGTTCGCGATCATCCAGGAAGGCGGCAGCGACCAGCAGCAGAGCGCGACCGCGCTGGCATTGCGGATCATCAGCGCCATCACCCGGCCGTTCGATCTCAACGGCCATGAAGCCAATGTCGGGATCAGCATCGGCATCGCGCTGGCCCCGCTTCATGGCATCGAATCCGAGGAGTTGCTGCGCAGCGCCGACCTCGCGCTGTACGACGCCAAGGCCAATGGAAGAAACGATTTTAGGATTTTCCGGCCCGAGATGCTCGAGGTCGCGCATACCCAAAAACTCGCCGAGAGCGAACTGCGCGAGGCCATCGCCTGCGAGCAGTTCGAACTGTATTACCAGCCGGTGATCTCAGCCGAAACGCGACAGCTGTGCGGCGTCGAGGCGCTGGTTCGCTGGCGCCATCCGGTGCGCGGCATGGTCGCGCCTGATCAGTTCATCCCGCTCGCGGAATCGACCGGACTGATCATGCCGCTCGGCGAATGGGTGTTGCGCCGGGCCTGCGAGGACGCCTCGTTGTGGCCCGCTTATGTCAAGGTCGCCGTCAATATCTCGGCGGTGCAGTTCAGGCGCGGCGATTTGTTCGACACGATTTTCCGCACCCTGCTCGACAGTGGCCTCGCGCCCGGGCGGCTGGAGCTGGAGATCACCGAAACCGCCGTGCTGGACAACCAGGAAGCCCATCTCGCCACGATACGCCGGTTGAAGAACCTCGGCATCTCGATGGCGCTGGACGATTTCGGCACCGGCTATTCCGCGGTGAAATATCTGACCATCTTCCCGTTCGACAAGATCAAGATCGACAAGTCCTTCACGCAAGGCGTGCTCGACCGCAGGGATTGCCAGGCGGTGATCGCTTCGACGCTGGCGCTGGCCCAGGGGCTCGGCATCGCGATCACGGCGGAAGGCATCGAGACCGAAGAGCAGTTCGACTACATGCGCAAGGCGGGAATCGATCTTGCGCAAGGCTATCTGTTCGGCCGGCCCGTTCCGCTCGCGCGACTCGATTTGCGCCAGGTGGCGTTGCCGGAAGCGCCGAAGGAGAAGGTGGCCTAGCCGCTCCGACGCTTAATGGCGCGTTCGAAAAATCTCGTAGAGCCCGATCGTGGTGGCGACCGACGCATTGAGGCTCTCGACCGCCTTGCGGCCGCCGGGAATCCGGACCAGTTCGTCGCAACGCTCGCGCGTCTTCTGCCGCAGCCCTTCGCCCTCGGCGCCGATCACCAACACACTCTTTTGCGGGAATTCCGTCTGCGCCAGCGTGCGCTCGCCGCGCTCGTCGAGGCCGAACACCCGGAAATCCATCGATTTCAGCTCGTCGATCGTGTTGGCGAGATTGGTGATCCGGTAGATGTCGACGAATTCGGCGCCGCCGACCGCAAGCCGCTGCACCTCGGCGGTGACGTCGGCGGCGCGGTGTTTCATGAGGATCACCGCGTCGGCATGAAAGAACGAGGCGGCGCGCAGGATCGCGGCGAGGTTCTGCGGATTTGAAACCTGATCCAGCGCGACGACGCAGGACGCTTCGCTCAGCTGTTCGAGATCGTGATCGCCGAAGATCGGAAGCGGTGTGGCGAGCGCCAGGATGCCCTGGTGCTTTTCGCTTTCGTCGAACTGGCCCAGCGCCAGGAAATCCTCCCATGGCAGCGTCTCGACCGGGACGTTGCGTTCGCGGGCATCGGCGATGATCTGCTCGTAATAGGATTCGCGGCCGGCGATCAGCAGCCGGCGAACGGCCTTAGGTCGCTTCAGCAGCACCGCTTCAACCGGGTGCTTGCCGAACACCCGCTCGAGCCCCGGTTCGATCCGGGGCCGCGGCGAGGGCGGCCTCGTGGCGGGCCGCCGACCTTGGCCGGCCGGCCCGGGATTTTTGCCGGGAGGCCGCTCGGGTGGCCGCCCGCCCGCGCGCTCGCCATGACGCGGCGCGCCGCGCCCCGGCTTCTGACGGCCAGCCCGGCCCTGCCGCTTCCCGAAATTGGTCACCACATCCTCCGCGCACGCGCCCCTGTCCCGAACAGAGCGATAGCCGCTGTTGGATGAGCGAGTCAAAAGCAATAGTACGGCGGGAGAACCCTGCCGGCACGGACGGCAAACCAATGAAGATGGCGACGCCCGGTCGGATCCCTCAGTAAGCCTTGACCATCGCCGTGATCGCCTGCTCGATCTTGGTGCGGTTGGCAGGCGAAATCGCGGTGGCGACGTCGCTGGCGAAACTCACGACCGCCAGGATATATTGCAACGATGACTGGTCCGCCGGCGGCACCTTCACTTGCGCGAAATTGTTCTTCGCCTGCTGCCTGAATTGCGTCAACAGCGTTGCGGTGTCACCGGGATCGGCGAGCGCATCGTAGTTCGCCGCCGTCGTCAATGCCGCGCTGATCTGATCCTGCATCGTGGCCCACACGGCGCGATAGCACAGCATGAACTGGTCGGTCGGAGCGGTGCTCCTGGCCGCAGGCAGCATCACGCTCGCCAGCGTCGGTGGCCTCGCGTCGAGATCGGCCAACGTGAAGGGTTTGCCGGACGCAATGGCGCCGGTGAGCTTTGTCGCCAACGCCTTCCTGATGAACAGCAGGCGGCCGGCGCTTCGTTCATCGGGGCTTTGCACGAGGATGCTCGACGCCGTCGCCATCGACGTCAGCGTCGATGCGAACGCCGCATAGCCCTGGGTGCTTGGATCGGTGGCTGGATCTTGAGCGCGCACCATTGCCGGCGCGCATGCAGCAAGCAACGTAACAAGAGCCATTTTGGCAATAGAGGATTCGCTTAATCGCGACATCGTATCCCCGCCGGCAATCGATATAATCTGCAATTGAAATAATTTGCGCCAGCTACTCTGACGTTGTCAAGGATCGGCGCCATCGTCCGCGACCTAACGACGCAAAGCCCGCACGGACTACCCGCTGTCGGCCCGCTCAACGAGGAGTTGACAATCGTTCCGGTTGCACTAACTTCCGCAACCGTTGTTTAGTTTTCTTGTTGTTGTGTCATTTTGGCGTTTTGACCAATGTTTTTCCGATTGCGCGACGCCCGATTTGATCGGCGCCGTTTCCCGCGCTCCGCGGCAGCGGCGAACGTTTCCGGAAGCTTTTCGCTCCGCCGTCCTCATGCCGGCTTGATCCTGCTCTGCTTGATCGGGTTCGCGTCCGTGAGCAGCGCGGCTATCGCTGCGCCGACCGTGACAATGGTCAATCCCGCCGTCCGTCTCGACTATGGCAAGTCGGACGGCGAGGTGCAGATGGTTCTGCAACTCGATGGTCTCGACGCCAATCAGCTGCAGGACCAGAAGCTGCTCAATGAGACTGACGTTCTGAGCGGAGATGCATTGCCGTTCAAATTCGTCGGTGCCGAGCCGATGGGACCGCCCGGTCCGGCGTCAAGAACCTGGCACGTCAGGCTGCAACTCGGCGGCCTGCCCGCCAATACCACGCAGAAGCGGTATCTGAGCGTGAATATCGCGGGAGCGTCGACGGCGCTCGAATACACGCTGAGCAACAAGGCCGCCGATAATTTTTCCTGGGCGGTCAAGTCGCCTCCGGCGATTGCAATCAAGCCGAACGACGCCATTCCGATCACGATCGTCGTTGGTCCCGTCGCTGCAACGGCGGTGGTGCTGGCCGGGCCATATCTTGCCGAAAAGACCACCAAGGCCCTGATCGCACCGCAAGGCCTCATCTTGTGTCGTTTTGCGTCGGGTAAGTGCAATGGCGATGCCGGCGACCCGATTGCCTTGCAGGCGAATTCGATGACACAGCTCTGGTTGCGCGGAGCAGTCGGCATCGGCCAGTACGAGGGAACGGTCACGATCGCATGCGCCGAAAAACCCGACGGCGACGTCATCACCCTTGCGGTCTCCTCGACCACGCGAACCCTGCAGTTCTTCGGTGTCGCAATTATCTTTGCCAGCGCGGTGCTGACCTGGTTCATCACCGTGTTTGCCCGGAACCTGGTCAATCGCGATCAGATGCTGCTGCCCGTCGCGCGCCTGCGCGAGCGGCTCCTGACCGTGCGGGCGAGGGTGCAGGCACATCCGCCCGGCGCCGCTACGCCTGGTTTCGACGCGGCGATCGCGCGATTGCTGGATCAGCTTGGCGAACCGCAGCTCACGGCGCTGGGATTGCCGGGCAAGATTCCGTCGCCATGGAGCGCCACGCCGGCCGCCAACCAGACCGACGCCTATCGCAATGCGCTGCAGGTGGTTGCTGACTGGCTCGCCGTGCTGGAAACCATTTGCGGCGACGGCTTTGCCGTGATCTGGCCGCGGTGGAACGCGGCGACGCCGGGCCAGCAACAGGCGATTGTCCAGGCCACGACGACGCTGGATTCGCTCGCGACGCCGCTGACCCCGCCGGCGCTCGATACCGTGCGGCAGCAGATTGCTTCCAGAGTGGCTTCCGTCAACGGAGCCTTCAACCTTGTGGCCGGGGGAGGCGCGGCGCCAGTGGCGCGGCCTTACGACCAGCTCACGCTGCAGATCGCGCAGATCAGCATGGCCGCCTGGATCATCGTGCTGCTTGGCACCACCGTGGTCGGTTCGATCGCGCTGGTGCTGAACAGCGGCTTTGGCAGCCTGATGGATTTTGCGACCTGCGTGGCCTGGGGGCTCGGCCTGCCGATCGGCAGCCAGGCCCTGAATGCGTCGTTCGGGACGGTCGGGACGTCGTTGGGCATTTCGATGCAGAGATAATTCGCGGGAGGCCGCCCGATGCGCAGAGGTGGCGACCAGATGTGTTCAGGGAGGAACCGATGCCTTTGGCCGGCTTTTTGAATCCATTGCAGGCATTGGCGCCGCCGATGCAGATGGCCGCGGCGGCGGACGGCGGCGGCGCCGCGGCATCGTCGGGATCGCTGCAGGGTTTTGTTGTATCGCAGCAGCAAGAGTCCGAATGGTGCTGGGCTGCGGTCAGCAGCAGCGTCGCCAATTTCTACGGCCCAACGCAATGGACGCAATGTGGCGTCGCCTCCGCCGAACTGGCGCCGCTCAATTGTTGCGGAAGCGACGCGGCGGGCGCCTGCAACCAGCCCTGGTATCTCGACAGGGCGCTGACCCGCGTCGGTCATTTCGATCGCATCAGCGCCTCAAGCTCGCCCTTTGCGGGCGTGCAGGCGGAAATCGGCGGCCGCCGGCCGCTGGGATGCCGGATCGCCTGGGCGGGCGGCGGCGCGCACTTCGTGGCGTTGGGCGGCTGGCTGATCGCCGCGGACGGCAGCCTGTATGTGAATGTGTGCGATCCGCTCTACGGACCGGTTTCGAAAAAATACGATGATTTCGTTTCGGCCTACATCACGTCCGGAGACGATTGGACGCACAGCTATTTCACGATCGGCACGATGCTGGTGGCCGGCGGCGGAGCGGCGCCGGATCCAAGCTCGCCCCTATCCGCATAGTCAGTCGCGTCGGAGCCTAACACATGGCGATCAAGACCCCTCCCGGACCAACGCTTGGAACGCAGATTGTTGGCCGCGCCGTCAACGATCTGATGCCGGACCGCGCCGCCGCCGCAGCTGTAGCCGCCGGTGGAGCAGCGCCGCAGGTCAGCCAGCCGATGCCGCGCTACCTCGTAAAGCTGAACGATCTGACCGACGTCAATTTTCTGGCAAAGGCGGTGCAGATCGGATGGCGTTACCTGATCGTCGGCGCCGGCCCCGCAGCCATTGCCGACGTCAAGCAGGTCCAGTCCGGCGCGCCGAGCTTCGACAGCCTGATTCACGGCGACTTTGCCGACCGCCTGGCGCAGGCGACCGATCTGGCCGCCCAGCAATACGGCAGCCACCCCGACGAGTTCGAGGCGAGGATCCTGGAAATCCCCTCGATCCAGATGTCGGCGCTGTGGTTGCACGGCCCCCGTGACGTGTTTTTTTCCACGCTCGACGGCCAGTCGGGCAAGCAGCCCTCCATGCTGGAGGATACGTCCTTTGTCTTGCGCGCGGTGCAGGCCGCCGCGGTCAAACGCAAAGCAGCAACGCACAAGGTGGACAAGATGCCAAACCCCGAGGAGACCGGACTGCAGGGCGCAATCGGCGATCTGATCAAGGCGGCGCTCAATCTCAACGAGACCGCGCGGCAACTCGGCCAGGCCAAGCGCGATGCGCCGTCGGGCGGCGCCGCCGTCACCGGCGGCGCGGGCGCAACCGTGATCCAGTTGACGCCGGATCAAAAGCTGATCTGCGAGCGGGTGATCAATGCCTTCGAAACCGGCTCGATGCAGGGCAACTACGGCGCCATCGTAACCTTCGATGATGGACCCAACGGCATCCGGCAAATCACCTACGGCCGCTCGCAGACCACCGAGTACGGCAATCTGCGAGAACTCGTCGAGATGTATGTCCAGGCCAACGGGCAGTTTTCCAGCCAGCTGCAGCCTTATGTCGACCGCATCGGCAGGGTGGCCCTGGTCGACGATGCGACGTTCAAGGATCTGCTCCGCCGCGCCGGCGCGGATCAGGTCATGCGCAACACCCAGGATATTTTCTTCGATCGCCGCTATTTCCAGCCGGCGCTGCAATGGGCCCAGACCAACGGCTTTACCCGCGCGCTGTCCGCGCTCGTGATCTACGATTCCTGCATCCACAGCGGCCAGATCCTGCCGCTGCTGCGCTCGCGTTTCCCGGAGACGGTGCCCGCCAGCGGCGGCAATGAGCAGAACTGGATCCGGCAATATGTCGGCGTGCGCAACGACTGGCTCCTGAGCAGCGCCAAGCAGGTGGTGCGCTCCAGCGCCTATCGGACGCGCGATCTGCTGCGCGAAATCGGCCGCAACAATTGGGACCTCGCGCTGTTGCCGATTTCGGCCAATGGCGTGTCGGTCGACGCGCGTCCGATCGCGACGGCGGCGCCGGGCGGCGGCGGCCAGGTGGAGTCGGTGCCGTATTTCCCGCAACTGGACGGAATTCCGCCGGCTGGAAGCGACAGCGACCCGGCCGCGCCGTTGGCGGGCGAGGCCGGCGATCTGTCCGCCGGGCGCGATCTCGCCAATTACGGCGAGCCCACCGGCGGCGCGGCCGCGGCGCCTCCGCTTTTGACGCTCGACATGGCCAAGGTGCGGGCATTTTTGCACGCCTGCATGACGTCGACGCCGCGGGTCACTTACGGACTGGGAAAAAAGATTCCGTCGCTGTCGTCGGTGCCCGGCCGCGACTTCACGCAGGTCGATTGCAGCGGTTTTGTCCGGCAGGCGTTGCGGCTCGGCACCAACCCGACGCTGGCGTTTCCGGACGGCTCGGTGGTCCAGCACGACTGGGTCGACAAGCAGGGTTTCGCCAAGTCCACGCCGGCGGCCGCGAAGCAGAGCGACGGCTTCGTGCGGATCGCATTCCTGCGGCCGCAGGACACCGCCAGCCATATCGGCCACGTCGTTCTGATCTCGGGCGCGAAGACCCTGGAGTCGCATGGTGGCACCGGCCCGGATTCGCGGGATTGGACGGCAACGGGTTGGCAGGCGAGCACGTTCGTCTACCTGCTGGCGCACGATACCGCCATTGCCGGAGGCGGCGCGATGCTGTCGGCCGCGCCGTTGGCGGGGGCCGCGCCGCGGACGTTCACGGTGCGCAACGGGCACCGTTATCGCGCGACGCTCGCCTTGAGCGGCTTCGATCAATTCGCCAGCAACGATTTGATCGAGGGCAGGCTGCAGGGATACGGCTTCATCAACGTCACCGTCACCGGCAGCGGCGGCACGCGCGTCGCCGAAGGCACCTGGAACGGACCCGATACGACCGGGCAGCTCGATTCGCACATCGTCAGCGTCGTCGAAATCCCGGTCTAGGCGACGATCGGAAAATCACGGGGATCAGCCCATGGCGAAACGGACCAAGGAGCACCATAACGGCGACGCCGCGACGATCGCAGCCTTGCACAAGGTTGCCGAATTGATGTCGTCGACCAGCGTTCAGATACAGCAATTCATGCGCTCCTCGGCGGCGCCTCCGAGCGGCGGTGGTGGGCCAGCGGGAGACGGCTCCAACGTCAATAGCTGGGACGACCCGTTCAGCGAAGCGATCGCGACCGCCGATCCGAAACTGGCGCCCGTCGCGCAGCTTCCGCTCGGCACGAATTCCTTTGCCGCGCTTCGCACCAACATTGCCGATTCGCAACCGCCGGCCGGGCTTTACAGTCCGGGCACGCCGGAGTTTCGCTACTGGGTCGCCGCCGAGGCACTGACGCGCGGCATCAAATTCTGGGGCGCGCTGCTGCCGCCGGGAACGACCTGGTCGACGTCCAACCCGATGCAGGTATCGCTGACCGAGGCCGATCCGCAGTTGAACGCCAATTACACCCGGCTGTTCGGCCTGCGCTTCTACAGCCAGAAGGTGCAGAATTTCGACATCCACGCCGGCGAAAGCCCCGACGTCGTCTGTCACGAACTCGGCCACGCCGTGCTCGACGCGTTGCGGCCGCAGTTGTTCAACGTCGCCAATACCGAGACCTCGGCGTTCCATGAATCCTTCGGCGACATCAGCGCGATGCTTTGCGCGCTGCAGGTTCCAGCGATGCGTGACGCCGTCATCAAGGAGACCAACGGGCGGCTCAACACCAATTCGCGACTGTCGCGCCTTGCCGAACAGCTCGGCTGGGGATTGCGGCAGATCAGCCCGCAGATGGTCGATCGCGATTGCCTGCGCAACGCCATGAACCACTTCTTCTACAAGCGGCCGGACCTGCTGCCGCCGTCCGCCGACGCCGATCAGCTGTCCAGCGAAGAGCATTCGTTTTCCCGCGTCTTCACCGGCGCCGTCCTTGACGCGCTGGCGCGGATGTTCTCGGCGTCGTCCTCGCGCGACGAGGCGGCGCTGGCCGCGATCAGCCGGGATCTCGGCCGGCTCTTGATCGATGCGGTGCATGGCGCGCCGGTCACCAAGGCCTATTTCAGCCAGATCGCCGCGGCGATGATCCAGGCGGACCAGGCGAGATTCGCCGGCCGCAACAATGCGGAATTGACCGGCGCCTTTCTCGAGCACGGCATCCTGTCGGTCGGCTCGACGTTCCGGATCGCCTCGGCGCCCGTTCCGACGCCCGTCGTGCCGCCGCAAGGCGCAGCAGCGTCGATGGTTGGCCCGACCGGAGGCTCGGTCGTCTATTCCTACGCCGACCGGCAATCGGACGATGCGCATTTGCTCGGCCTCGGACAAACGCCGGAACTGCCGGTCCAGCCGCTCGACGTCGCGACCGGATTGAACTTTCATGTGCACGCGCCGGAACAGAACCCGCGCTTCGCCGTCGTCTCGTTCGCGAGGCAAATAGATGGCGATGTCACCGACGAGGCCGGCATGCGCGATTTCGTCCACGGATTGATTCAGCGCCAGCAGCTCGATCTCGGCAGCGAAACCAAATCGATCACCGGCTCCGGCAAGAAAAGAGCCAGCCGCACCACGCACGCGCTGCAGCTCGAGGACGGCAAGACCGTGCTGAAGCGGATTTGTTTTACGTGTTACGGCCGGGCAGCGAAGCGAAGTTTCGATACCAAAGCGTTTTCAAGCGAAGTGGTGGTCGGTTCGTGTGAAGAAACGCGTCAAAATAACAACTACTAAAGACGCTGGATGTCGCCGTTCGGGTAGCGCAGGTATTTCACGCTGGCGGGGACGTTTTTCAATTGATCGATCGTCCAGTTCTCGCCGACGTGAAATACCTCGTTATCCATCACCGGCCCGTGGTCGCGCTCGAACTCCGCCGCCGGAATCCGCCGCGGCGTGAGCGGGCCGTGATCCTGACCGTCTGAAGCCATTTTGGAACCTCCGGTTCGAGCCCGGCCGCCGACCGGCATCGCTGCGATGTCACGAGGCCAATGATCTAGCATGAAAATCTGCTGACGGCAGGCGCGGACGGCGGCCTTCATTTCATTACGCCCGATCACGGACGCGTGCGATCCCGGAATATCGCCGCCGCCAGCCCGGTCTCCTCATCGCCGGCGCATCCGAGCCCGGCGAAAAATGCAGGAGGCTTCGATGAGCAAATTTGCAGTGCTTGGTTTGGCGGAGATTCTGCCGGCGGCAACGGCGCCCGCGATCTCGGCGCAGGAATTGATTCACGACCCGCTCGTCCTCGCCTCGAACGAAACCGCGACAAAACCCTGGTCGGCGCCAACAGGCCACCGCCAGCCCCGCGCGGCGGATTTGCCGGCATCGTTATCGGCGGCGCAGCCGGCCCTCGATCCCGAGGACGCGGAAGTCGATCGCAAGATCAGGGGCGTCTGCCGGGGCTGTTGACCTGATCGGCGCCAGCCCGGCGCTCACGCGATGCTCGCTACCAACCGGGCAACCTCCAGCGGGTACCAGTACGTCTTGCGGAGCTTAATTTCAAATCGAGCGTCTCTCCCACCACTGTCATGTGTATCCCATCGGATGTGTACGACGATGCCGAGCGAGACACTTATCTCGTGCTGGACGACGTCGGGGTCGACTCGGCTGCGCTTGATGCGCGATCGACGCCGAAAGCGCTGATCGCGTGACGCTGATCCGCGATCTGCCGGGTCGCGGAAGCTGCGTAACGAAGCTAACGGATAGTCCGCTCCGAACGATTCGCGGAATGGGGCGTTATGGAACCGCGGCCGCTGTTCGAAGCCGCGATTGCCGACATTGGCTACTTCTGGCGCAAGGTGGACGCGCGACGAAGCGGTGAGGCCTGGAAAATGCAACATGTAGGGAAGGCTTTATGGCTGCGAAATTTGCAACGACGCCATGATCCGCTCGGCCTGGGTCCGATGCGGCGCATCGAGCATCACGCCGTCGATCTGCACCACGCCGTTGCGGCTGGCATTGAACGCAGCCAGCACGCGTTCGGCCCATAACCTCTCCGCTTGGGTCGGTGTGAAGCTGGCGTTGATAATCGGCACCTGCGAAGGGTGGATCGCGGCCTTGGCGGAAAAGCCGTCGCGCCGCGCGGAATTGGCTTCGGTTTCGAGGCCGGCGCTGTCGTGAAAATCGGTGAAGACGGCGTCGATCGGGACCACGCCCGCGGCGCGCGCTGCCAGCAGGCACAGGCTGCGTGCCAGCGCGAAGGGCTGCGTATAACGGCCGTTGGAGTCGCGGTTGGCGGTAGCACCGATCGCCGCGGACAAATCCTCACCACCCCACAACAGGCCCGCAAGGCGCGCGCGCGCCCAGGGCTTTGTCGCGAGCGACAGCGTCGCCGCCGCCGTCTCGGTACATACCGCGATAATTCTGGTCTGGTCGCGCCGCTCCGTGCGTTCCCAGCGCGCCATCAACGCGGCAATCCGGTCGAGATCTTCAGGCCCAACCGGCTTCGGCAGCATGATGCCGTCGGGGCGCGACGGCATCACGGCTTCGACATCTTCGGCGCACCAGATGGTATCCAGCGCATTGACACGGACATATAGCGCCGGAGAACTCGCGCTGCGATTATCGAGCGCGTTCACAACGACCTGTCGCGCCGCCGGTTTGCTATCGGGATGCACGGCATCTTCGAGATCCAGCACGAGCACGTCCGCGCCGCTGGTAGCCGCCTTGGCCGTCATCTTGGCGGAGTGACCCGGCACGAACAGCAGTGAGCGCATCAGGCTTTCCCGGCTGGTCGCTTGCGCATCAATGCGGCGCGTTCGCAGGTCGCCACCACGACGCCGTCCTGATTGATCATCTCGTGGAAAAAATTGACGATGCCTTCGTTGGGCCGCGACTTGCTCTCGCGTTTCGACCGGACGGTGGTGCGCGCCTTGACCGAATCGCCTTGAAACAGCGGCTTTGGGAATCGCACGTCGGACATTCCAAGATTGGCGAGCGTCGTGTTCAAGGTGGTATCGTTGACGGACATGCCGATCAGAAGCCCGAGCGTGAACAGGCTGTTGACCAGCGGCTTGCCCCATTCGGATTTCGCAGCGTAATGTGCGTCGATGTGGAGCGGCTGCACGTTCATGGTCAGGAGCGAGAACCACACATTGTCCGTTTCCGTGATGGTGCGCGACCATTCATGGTTGAACACCATTCCGTCCTTGAACTCTTCAAACCAAAGGCCCGACATCAGGGTTTCTCCTCGACTTCAACCGGCGAGATTTCGATCAGGATAGCGCCCGCCGGAACGGTATCCCCTTCGTTGCAGTTGATCTGCTCGATGCGGCCGGGGACCGGCGCTTTCAGGGTGTGGATCAGCTTCATCGCTTCCATCTGCAGCACCGCGGCGCCCCTTTCCACGACATCGCCGAGCGCGACGTGCAGCTTGGCCACCACGCCATGCAGCGGCGCCTCGACCGCATTGCCGGAGTGTTCGAGGCCGCCGCCGTCACGCGGGATGTCAATGCGCGGCCGAATGGCGGCCTTTAGCGCCAGGCCCTGATGCGCGATGCTCACGGTGGTATCGTCCCGCCGCGCCACGAAAGGTGCGCTCGAACCGGCCGCGGTCAGCGTGATAGCCCCGCCATCGGCTTTCGGCGGCTCGAAATCGACAACCACGCCGTCGATTTCGATAGCAATGCCCTCGCGACTGGCGCGCAACTCGGCGTCGGCCTCGCCATACTCGTCGTTGATGCGGAGCAGGACCTTGGCCAATCGCACCGCCGAGGTGACGCGGGTCGCGCTGCGGCGTTGCCACGGACTGATCCAGGTTGACGTGGCGGCTGCGTTGTCAAGCCGCGACCACACCACGCAGCCGGCGGCGCGCAGGCGGAGCAGGTCGTCCGCATTGGGCTTCCATCCACCGGGGAACGAGTTCTCGATGAAGCGCGTGGTCGCCCGGCCGTCGGCGAACAGCGGCTGGCGAACCGCGTCGCGCAGAAACGCTTGCGTGGTTGGAATTCCGAACAATGTGAGATCCGAAAGTCCCTGGCCGAGTCGGGCCAGCGCGGTCTTCCGGTCGGTGCCGTGGGCGATCAATTTGGCGAGCAGCGAGTCATAATACAGACCGATCTCCGAGCCCGTGGCGACGCCGGTGTCGAAGCGAAGCCCGCGCGGGGCATCAACCACGGACAATTGGCCTGTCACCGGCTGAAATCCGAGGTCGGCGCGTTCAGCGGTGATGCGCGCTTCGATCGCATGGCCGTGGGCGCGTATCTGGGTTTGCGCCAGCGGCAGTCGTTCGCCCGCGGCCGCCAGCAATTGCCACTCGACCAGGTCGATGCCGGTAATGAGCTCGGTGACGGGGTGCTCGACCTGAAGACGGGTGTTCATCTCGAGGAAATAAGGGCTGTCGCTGTCCTGATCCATGATGAATTCCACCGTGCCGGCGGAATCGTAGCCGATGGCGCGGCCGAGTTTCAGCGCGGCATCGTACAATTTCTGGCGCACGCTGTCGGGCAGGTTCGGCGCCGGAGCTTCCTCCAGCACCTTCTGATTGTTGCGCTGCACCGAGCAGTCGCGCTCGAACATATGAACCAGATTGCCGAAGCGGTCGCCGGCGAGCTGCACTTCGAGATGGCGCGGATTGAGGATGTATTTTTCCAATAACACCGCGTTGTCGCCGAAGGCGGCTTTTGCCTCGGCCTTGGCGGCGTTGAGTTCGGGAACGAAATCGTTGGCACGGTCGACGCGGCGCATACCGCGGCCGCCGCCGCCCGCGGACGCCTTGATCAGCACGGGAAAGCCGATCCTGGCGGCGGCCTTGGCCAGGGTTGCGTCATCTTGCGCGTCGCCATGATAGCCGGGCACGATCGGCACGCCGGCGGTCTCCGCGATGCGTTTCGACTCGATCTTTGAGCCCATTTTTTCGACTGCGATCAGCGACGGGCCGACGAAAATCAGCCCGGCGGCCTCGCAGGCGCGCACGAAGCCGGCGTTCTCCGACAGGAAGCCGTAGCCGGGGTGGATTGCGTCGGCGCCGCTTTGCTTTGCCGCGTCGATCACCGCGCCGATGTCGAGATAGCTCGCACGCGGGGCCGGCGGCCCAATGCGCATCGCTTCATCGGCAAGTTTGACGTGCAATGCATTGGCATCGGCGTCGGAATAGACCGCGATGGTGCGGATGCCGAGCCTGGCGCAGGTGCGCATCACGCGCAGCGCGATCTCGCCGCGGTTGGCGATCAGGACCGAGCGGATAGGATGGGGAGAGTTCTGCAATGCCACGGTCAAATCCTACATCCGGTAGACGGGTCGGGTGCCGGTCACCGGCGGCTCCATCGCGCCGACCGCAAGGCACAGCGCCAGCACTTCGCGGGTATCGGCAGGGTCGATCAGACCGTCATCCCATAGCCGCGCGGTGCAGTAATAAGGGTCGGACTGCTCGTCGAACATCTTGCGAAGTTTCTGCTCGTGCTCGGCGAGATCCGCTTCGGTGGCCGGGTTGCGCGAGATGCTGGAGCGCCGCAGGTCCATCAGCACGGAGCTGCCTACATCCGGGCTCATGGTGCCGAGCCGCGCGTTCGGCCACATGAACATGAAGCGCGGGCGAAACCCGCGGCCGCTCATGCCGTAATTGCCGGCGCCGTAGGAGCCGCCGGTGACCACGGTGTAGCGCGGCACCCGCGCGTTCGACACCGCATAGACCAATTTTGCCGAATTCTTGGCGATGCCGTTGCGCTCGGCGTCCGAGCCGACCATGAAGCCGGTGATGTTCTGCAGGAACAGAATCGGCACGTTGCGCTGATCGCATAATTCGATGAAATGCGCGCCTTTCAGCGAGGACTCCGAAAACAGCACGCCATTATTGGCGATGATGCCGATCGGCATGCCCTGGATATGGGCAAAGCCGCAGATCAGCGTCGCGCCGTATAGTGGCTTGAATTCGTGGAATTCACTGCCGTCTACCAGCCGCGCGACGATTTCGCGCTGATCGAACGGGATCGTGAGATCGGCGCCGACGATGCCCGGGATTTCCTTGACGTCGAACAAAGGCGCGCGGGCCGGCCGGATGTCGCCATAGACCGGCTGCACGCGATTGAGCGCGCCGACGATGTCGCGGGTTTTCGCGATCGCCTCCATCTCGTCGCGGGCGAAATGATCGGATACGCCGGAGACCGTGCTATGCATTTCGGCGCCGCCGAGCGTCTCGCGGTCGACGATCTCGCGGATCGCGGCTTTCACGATCTGCGGGCCGCCGAGATGCACGCTGCTGTTGCCTGCGGTCATCACGACTTCGTCCGAAAGCGCCGGAATATAGGCGCCGCCGGCGGTGCATTCGCCGAACACCGCGGCAATCTGCGGAATGCCGGCGGCCGACATCCGGCATTGCCGGTAGAACGCGCCGCCGAAATGATCCTGATCCGGAAACACCTCGTCGCCCTGGGCGAGGTTGGCGCCGCCGCAATCGACCAGATAGACCACCGGAAGCTTGTTCTCGAACGCGATGTCCTGCGCGCGGACGTGCTTGCGGATGGTCTCCTTGAAGAACGAGCCGCCTTTGGTGGTGGCATCGTTGGCGATAATCATGCAGATCACGCCGCGAATGGTACCGATCCCGGTGACGAGCCCGGCGCCGGGCACTGCATTGTCATACAGTCCCCAGGCCGCGAGCGGCGAGAGTTCGAGGAACGGACTCAAGGGGTCGATCAGCAGATCGATGCGTTCGCGCACCGGAATCTTGCCGCGGTCGCGATGCCGCTGCACCATGCGGTCGCCGCCGCCGGCCAGCGACCAGGCCTGCCGCGCGCGCAACGTCTTGAGCAGCCCGTCGTAAACAGCCGAATTGGCCTGATAGCTCTGGGATCGCGGATCGATCGAGCTCGATAATGTCGCCATGCTGGCCGCCGGTTTCCTGTCTATTGATTTACGTGTTGGGGACGGCGACGCATCAGTAGGACGATCGAGCCGGTCTGGACGGTCTCTTCGTTCTGGTTGATGACCTCGAAGCCGAGTTTCAGCACGCCGCGGTCTGCGGTCTTGCTCGGCCGCGCCTCCAGCGGAGTGACCTTGGCGCTGACGGTGTCGCCGAGTTTTACCGGCCCCTGGAATTCCCAGGATACGCCGAGCAGGCCGAGCGCGGTGCCGTCGATCCAGTTCATCTGCGACATCAGGCCGATCGCGGTCGACAACACCAGCGGTCCGTGCGCGACGCGGGTTCCGAAAATGCTGGCCTTGCAGAACTCCTCGTCGACGTGCAGCGGATTGTAATCGCCGACCAGTCCCGCGAACAGCGACACGTCGCCTTCGCCGATGGTGCGGCCGCGCGTGCGCCTGGTTGCATTGATTTCGAAATCTTCGAGAAAAAACCCCAACGAGCGCTCCCTTTGGACATTGCCAGCGATTGATCCGGCCAAATTATACCCGGCTAACCGCACGGTTAGCAAACTGACTTGTCAGATGGTACACTACCGGCTAGCGTATCTGACGGCAAGATGGATCGTCTCCCCGGCATTCGGGCGGGCCGGTTTACGCCGCACAAACGATAAAAATGCCGAGGGAGGGGAACGATGAATTTCGATTTGACGCCGGATCAAATTGTGCTTCAGGAGCGGATCAGGGAATTCGCGCAAGCCGAGATCGCACCCCGCGCCGAACAGCTCGACCGCGACGGCGTGTTCCCGACCGATCTGTTTCGGAAACTGGGCGACCTCGGCGTGATGTCGATTCCGTTCTCCGAAGAATTGGGCGGAATGGGCCTCGGCGTCTTCGAAGCGACGCTGGCGATCGAGGAAATCGCGCGTGCGGATCAATCCCTGGCGGTATCGGCGATGGTTTCCATCGCGACCGGGCTCACGGTCGCACGGTTCGGCTCCGATCAGCAGAAGAGCGAATGGCTTCCTGACATCGTGGCCGGCAGGAAAATGTGCTCGATCGCGGGAACCGAACCGGATGCCGGCAGCGACACCGCGGGATTCAAGACGCGGGCGACGGAAGTCGAGCCTGGAATGTGGTCGCTGTCCGGGGAGAAGGCCTACATCACCAACCCCGGCACCGAGATTTCTTCCTTTGCCATCATTCTTGCCGTTTCCAGTCCGAGGGATGCGGCAACGAAAAAATTCACGCTGTTCCTGGTGCCGAGCGATGCGCCCGGCTACAGCCGCGGCGAAAAATACCGCAAGATGGGTTGGCGCTCGTCCGATACGCGACCGCTTTATCTGGACGATTGCCGGTTGCCCGAAAGCGCGATCGTCGGCAAATTGCACGGCGGGCGCTGGGTATTGCACAAGGGCTATCATGCGGCCCGGCTGTTTCTGTCGGCCTGTTCGCTGGGTCTGGCGCAGGCAAGCCTCGACCATTCGATCAAATATGCCAAGGAACGCCAGGCGTTCGGTGGCTCGCTCGGCCGCCTGCAGTTGATCCAGGAGATGATCGCCAAGATGGCGGTCAAGGTGGACAGCGCACGACTGGTGACTTACCGGGCGGCGTGGGAGGTTGACGAGGGGCGCGACAACATGATGGCGCTGTCGATGGCCAAGCTGCTGGCGACCGAAACCGGCTCCGAGGTCGCCAACATGGCGATCCAGGTTCACGGCGGCTGGGGCTTTATGGACGATTGTCCGGTCTCCCGCTATTTGCGTGACAACCGTGTTTGCACCATTGGCGACGGCAGTTCGCAAATTCAGACACTGTTGATCGCGCGCGAATGCGGTTTGGACGTTTCGTTCGGTTAGCTCGATCAACCCGAGGGACAATGCTGCGACGGCCAATCGTCTGAGGAAACCACATGCCACCGATCGGGCAACGAACAGCGATGTTGGAGGCAAACAGCCTCTGTCTGCGCTTCGGTGCGGTCGACGCCTTGAAGGCGGTTTCGCTGCGCGTGCTCGAAGGTGAAATCCACGCCGTGATCGGGCCGAACGGCGCCGGCAAATCGAGCCTGCTGAATTGCCTGTCCGGCTTTTACCGGCCGCAAAGCGGCGCGGTCTTCCTCAGAGGACAGGACGTTTCGGCATTGCCGCCGCACCGCCGTGCGGCGATGGGCTTGAGCCGCACGTTTCAGGGCATCCAGACCTACGCCTCGATGACGACGCGGGAAAACATCCTGTCCGGTTTCCACGCCCGGATGACGGCAACGCCGTTCGACAGCCTGCTGTACTGGGGACGGGGGCGCCGGGAAGAAGAAAACTTCGCCGCCAAAGCCGAAGCCATCATCGAGTTTCTCGAACTCGAGGAGATGCGGCACGCGATCGTCGGCGACATGTCCTATGGGGTGCGAAAACGCGTCGATCTCGGGCGCGCGTTGGCGCTGGAGCCAGCCATCCTGGTGATGGACGAGCCGATGGCCGGCATGAGCCCGGAAGAAAAGGCGGATCTTGCGCGCTACATCCTCGACATTCGCGAAGGGCTCGACATTCCGGTCGTGCTGGTCGAACACGACATGGAAGTCGTGATGGCGATTTCCGACCGCGTCACCGTGATCGATTTCGGCGAGGTCATTGCCAGCGGCACACCCGATGCCGTGCGCGCCGATGCGCGGGTGATTTCGGCCTATCTCGGCGGAGCCGTCGCATGAACCGGCCGGTGATGCGCGCCGAACTGGTGCGGACGCAGCGGCAGTCCGACGGACGAACGCTGCCGCAACTGTTGAAGGCGAATGCGGAAAACTATTCAAACCGGCCCGCATTGAAATCGAAACGCGCGGGAACCTGGAAGACGAAAACCTGGCAACAAACCTGTCAGGAGGTTTCGTTGACGGCGCGGGGCCTGGCCGCGTTGGGCCTCCGCAGGGGCGAGGTGCTGGCATTCATATCGGAGAATATCGAGGAACAGTTCGTCTACCAACTGGCCGCCTTGTCGCTCGGCGCGATCAGCGTCAGCGTTTATCCTGATGCCAGTGCCGACGAACTTTGCTATGCGCTGGAGCACTCCGGCGCCGTGATGGCGGTCGGCCAGGATCAGGAACAGGTCGACAAGATCGTCAAATGCCTGAATTCGGCCTCCGGCATTCGCGTCGTGATCTATATCGATCGCCGCGGTCTGTGGAATTATGCCGATACGCGCCTGGTCGCCGCCGGCAAACTCCTGGAACTGGCCGCGCAATTCGAAGATGCAGGTTGGGTGGACCGCGAGATCGCCAAAGGCGCGCAAAGCGACGTGGCGGTCTATTGCTACACTTCGGGAACCACCGGCAGGCCCAAGGCGGCGATGCTCTCGCATGGCTTCGTGCTCGACAACGCCCATCGCCTGATGGGCGCGCTCGATGTCAGGCCCGGTGCAAACTATTTGTCCTATATATCGCCGGCCTGGGCGGCCGAGCAGTTCTTCGGCATCGCTCTGCCGCTGCTGGCCCCGATGGTGGTTCATTTCGCCGAGAAGCCGGAAACGATCCAGAACGATCTGCGCGAGGTCGGTCCCGAATTCCTGATGTTTACGCCACGGCAGTGGGAAATGCAGGCCTCCGGTGTCGAAGCGCGGATGATGGATGCGGGGCCGTTGCGCCGCAGCCTGTACCGGTGGGGGTTGACCGAGGGCATCAAGCGCGCCAAAGGTGAGGGCGGCGCGCTGCGCCGTTTGATAGTCTGGCCGGCGGCGGATTTTCTGATCCTGCGCGGCGTGCGCGAGTTGCTCGGCTTGACCCGTGCGCGCGCGGTGCTGTCCGGCGGTTCGGGACTTTCCGCGGAATTGTTCGAGCGCTTCCGGGCGTTCGGCGTCCCGCTCGGCAATCTCTACGGCTCCACTGAGCTCGGGTTGATCTCCACGCATCGGCCCGGCAGCAAAAACCCGCAGACCATGGGCTCGCTGATGCCGTCGGACCCGACCATCAGTGCGCCGATCGAGGGATGGGTCGACAGCGACGGGGAATTCCGCGTCAAATCGCTGGCGTTTTCAGGCTATCTCAAGGACGCCCCCGCGACCGCGGCGATGGGCAACGCCGATGAGGGATTTCACACTGGCGATGCGGTTCGCCTCGAGGACAATGGCGAACTGATCTTTCTCGACCGCCTCAAGGATTTGCGCCGCCTGAGCGGCGGCCAGAGCTATCCACCACAATTCATCGAGAACCATCTGCGGGCGTCTTCCCTGATCCGGGACGTAATCGTGATCGGCGATCAGACCCGGCCATTCGTCGTAGCGCTCGTGAACATCGATGCCGAGATCGCCGGGCGATTTGCCGAACTGAACGGCTTGAGCTTCGCAACATTTGCCGAACTGAGCCAGCTGCCCGCGATCAGGACGGAAATTGCAGACGCGATCGCCAAGGTCAACCGCTTCGTGGACGCCGGCGCCAGGGTGGTCGCGTTCGCCAATCTGCCGAAGGAGCTTGATGCCGACGAAGCCGAATTGACCCGCTCGCGCAAGCTTCGGCGTGAACAGATCCATGCGCGCTACGGTGACATGATCGAGGCGCTTTATCGGGGTGACGCGACCATGACCGCCGAGATCGAGGTGAAATACCAGGATGCCACCACCGCCATCATGAAAGCGGAAGTGGCGATGAACCGAACATCCGGGGCCGTCGCTTGATCAATTTCATACAGGTCGTGGCCGATGGAACGTTGGTCGGCCTGGTTTACGGGCTGGTCGCGATTTCGTTCGTCGTGATCTATCGCGCCTCCCGCATCGTCAACCTGGCCCAGGGCGAGGTGCTGGTATTCGGCGCGCTGTTGCTGTGGTCCTTTACTCTCGGGCTGCAGTCGATCGGCTACCAATTGCCGCTGCCGATCGGGATTTTCATGACCATTGTCGGCTGCGTCGCGCTGGGGCTGGCGCTCGAGCGATTTGTGTTCCGTCCGCTGATCAGCCAGCCGGCCTTCACGATCTTCATGGCGAGCATCGCGTTGATGATCCTACTTCGCGGCATAGCGCAATTGCTGTGGACGGCGCAAACCCGCTCATTTCCGGCGCTGCTGCCGGAGGGCGTCTTTGCGGTCGGTCCGATCTCGATCAACACGCGGCTGTTCCTGGGCGGCGTCCTGACGCTGCTGCTCTCGTTCGGTCTGCATTTGTATTTTACCCATACCCGCCATGGCCTGCGGCTGGCGGCGGTCGCGGAAGATCACAACACCGCGCTCTCGCTCGGCATTTCGGTGAAATCCGCGATCGCGACCGCCTGGATTTTGGGAACGCTGGTGGCGACTTGCGCCGCGGCGGTGCTGCTTTCGGGGCGGATCGTTTCCCTCGACGTCGCGCAGATCGGATTCAAGGCGCTGCCGGTGGCGCTGTTGGGCGGCCTGGAATCCATTCGTGGCGCTCCGCTAGCCGGCGTCTTGATCGGGGTCGGCGAAGCGCTGTCGATGACCTATCTGGACCCGCTGACCAACGGCGCGGCATCGGGAATTCTGCCCTACGCGGTGATGATCGCGATCCTGCTGGTCAGACCGCAGGGATTGTTCGGCTGGAAGAGAATAGAGAGGATCTGAGATGCTTCCGACCGGCGTACATTTCGAGACCTACGCGGCCGAAGCCCGCATTCTGAAGACGACGCGGGCGCGGGTATGGCTACTGCTGCTGGCCTCGGTCCTGATCGCGCTTCCGATCGCGGCCGGTCCGTATCTGCTCGGCGAGATGACCTACATGTTCATCACGCTGATGGCGGTTTACGGCCTCTATGTCACCGTCGGGATGGCCGGACAGATCAACATCGCCCAATCGGCCTTTGTCGGCATCGGCGCCTTCGTTACCGCGAAACTCTCGGAATATGATTTGCCGTTTTTCGTGGTCATTCCGCTGGCGGCCCTGGTCACCGGCATGGTGTCAATCGTGTTCGCGTTGCCGGCGGCGCGCGTCAAGGGCCTCTATCTGGCGCTGACGACGCTGAGCGCCCAGGTGATCTTTCCGATCGTCATTCTGGCGCTCCCCTCCGACTGGTTCGGCGGCCTGGCCGGCATGGCCGTCGAGCCGTTGCATTTTTTCGGCGTGCCGCTCGGTACGCCGATCAGGATTTACTATTTCTCGTTCGCGATCGTAGCGATCCTGACGGTCGCCGCCTTCAACCTGAAGCGCTCGCGGTTTGGCCGGGCGATGATGGCGGTGCGGGACAATGATGTCGTTGCCGAAGTCATGGGCATCCCGGTGTTCCGCATCAAGGTGCTGGCTTTCTTCACAGGGTCGCTGTTCGCCGGCGTTGCGGGCGCCTGCACCGGATATTTCCTGCAATTCGTGACGGTTTCCAGCTTCACGCTGTTTGCATCGGTCTGGTATCTCGGCATGCTGATGATTGGCGGCGGCCACAGCCCCGGTGGTGCCGTGCTCGGCGTCCTCTTTGTCACAAGCCTGCAGGAGGCGCTGCACGGCATCGCCAACAGCGTGATGCAATCCGGCGGGGCCGGTGGCGGCTCGCTGTTTGCATGGACCTCGATCGTGCTCGGCGCCGGTATCACCCTCGCATTGATATTCGAACCACGCGGATTGGAGCATCGCTGGTCGGTGCTGCGCACGGCCTTTCAATTGTGGCCGTTCCCACGCAACTAGAAAATTCCGGTCGATGAAGTCGGAGCGAATTTAAAAAGCAGGCAAAACAGGGAGGAATATCATGAAGCTTAAAACGTTGCTGGTCGGGGCCATGCTGGGGGCAATCGCCAGTCTGCCCGCACAGGCCAAAGACTACGTGTTCAGCGCCAGCGCCGATTACTCGGGTCCGTTCGCCGACGTGATGCCGAACGCGATGTCGGGCATCAATGCGATAGCGGCCTGGTGGAACAAGGAAGTCGGCCCCAAGCTCGGCGTCCACGTCAACGTCAAGATCTACGACATGCGCTACGATCCGGCGGAGATCGCCAAGACCTGGCCGGCGATCCTGAGTTCGGATGCGCCGATCATGCATCTCGGATTTGGTTCGCCCGACCTCACCACCCTGATGAAGCGTCTGCCCAACGACAAGGTGCCGATGCTGATCAGCACCGCGATGGTCGGCTTGGTCTGGGTGCCGAACGGCTGGCATTTCTCGATGCGGCCGACCTACAGCCACGAGTTCGCGGGCCTGCTGAGCTATCTGCAGCAGAAGAAGGGCGGCAAACTGGTGATCGGTCCGATCAGCACGCAAAATCAGGCGGGTTTTGTTGACCAGGTCAATGGCGTGCGCAAGCTCGCCGCGACCTATCCCGATCGGTTCGAGGTGCTGGATACCCAGTGGGTCGAAACCGCGCCGGTGTCGCTGGCCGCGAACATCCGGACGCTGGTGGCCGGCAAACCGGACGTGCTTCTGATCGGCGGCACCACCGCGCAGGTTGTCGCGGCGGTGAAAGCGATGGCCGAACTGAATGTCAAAATTCCGATCGTCTCTTCGACCCATAACGGCTTGACCGAAGTCGCGAAGGGCCTCGGTCTGGCACAGCTGGAAGGGTCTTATTCGGCGTTTTCGTTCGCGGCGCCGGAGCGGCCGAAACTCGAGATCAGGGACATCTACGAGGCCAACAAGAAGGACGGGCAGTGGGGTTTGATCACGGCGCAATCGGCGGCACAGGCGATCCTGGCGTTCCGGGTGCTGGAGAAGGCGATCAAGGCGGTCGGGCCCGATAACGTGACCGGCGAGGCGATGCGCGCCGCGTTGATCGACAACGTCTATACCGAACAGGAACTGCTCGGCGCCCTGCCGACCCTGGATTTCGACAACAGCGCGCCGTTTCCGATCGGCGAAATCAAGGCCACCGCGGAAGTCGTCAAGGATGGCAAGATCGTACCTGTCGTCGACGACTGGATGAGCGTGCCCGCTTTGGCGAAATGGTGAGGCCCGACCGGAACGAACGTCCATGAGGCTGGTGCTGAGCAACGTCGACGTGGTCTATGCCGGTGTGATCCAGGTGTTGCGTTCGGCCAGCCTCACTGTGCCGGACGGGCAAATGGTGGTGCTGCTCGGCTCCAACGGCGCCGGCAAGACAACGACGCTGAAAGCGATCTCCGGCCTGCTCCATTCGGATCTGGGCGCGGTGACGTCGGGCAGCATCGTGTTCGACGGTGTCGATATCACCAACGGCGATCCGACCGGGATTTTTCGGCAAGGCGTCGTCCAGGTGCTCGAGGGCCGCAAGGTACTCGAGCATCTGACCGTCGAGCAGAACCTGATGGTCGGGGCGCATCTGCGCAGCGACAAAGCCGCGGTCAGGTCCGACCTGCAGAAGGTGTTCCATTACTTTCCGCGCCTGCCTGACCTGCTCAAGCGCACCGCCGGCTATCTTTCCGGCGGCGAAATGCAGATGGTCTTGATCGGGCGCGCCTTGATGGCGCGCCCGAAATTGCTCATTCTCGACGAGCCGTCGATGGGACTTGCGCCAATCCTGGTGCAGCAATTGTTCGAGACCATCGGCCGAATCAAGCGCGAGGAGGGACTGACTATCCTGCTGGTCGAACAGAACGCCCGCGCCGCGCTAGCCGAATGCGATTATGGCTACGTGATGGACGGTGGCCGTATTGTGCTGCACGGCACCCGGGCGCAGATCGCATCGAACCAGGACGTGCAGGAATTCTACCTCGGCTTCTCCGGCGCGGAGGGCCGCAACCGTTTTACCAACATCAAGCATTACCGGCGCCGCAAGCGCTGGCTCGGATAGGGATCGATGACCGATCATTTTGCGCGGATGCGCCAGGTCTATGCCGATGCAGTCGCTCACGCGCCGGCGCTCGCCGCACGTTTTGCCGACGCAGGCCTGAATCCCGGAGACCTGACCGATCAATCGGCGCTCGACCGGCTGCCCGTGCTGAAGAAGGAGACGCTGCTCGAACTGCAAACCAAAGCGCCGCCGTTTGCGGGGTTTCTGGCCTGCGATCTCGCCGAGCTGAGCCACATTTTCGTTTCGCCCGGCCCGATTTTCGAGCCGTTACCCGCGGCTGAGGCCACCGGCCACGGCATGAACATCATGTTTGAATCCGCCGGTGTCGGCCTCGGAGATGTCGCGCTCAATACCTGGTCCTATCATCTGGTGCCGGCCGGACTGCTGTTCGAGCAGGGTTTGCGGGCGGTGGGAGCAACCGTCGTTCCCGCCGGGACCGGCAACACCGAACTGCAGGCCGAACTGTTGCTGAATTTGCGGCCCACGGTATTTCTCGGCAGCACCGCGCATTTCGCCAATCTAGTTGAGACACTTGAGGCGAAGCAGCCCGACCTCGCGGCGCGGTGGAACCTGAAGCATGCATTTCTGGGTGGCGAGTTCGGCGATTGGTCCGCCAAGCGGAGCGCGATCGAGGCGCGTTTCGCGATCAGGACGTGGTCCTGTTACGGAACCGCGGATCTGGGCCTTGTCGGATATGAAAAGCCGGACGATCAGGGCGGCCGGATCAACGGCTATTTGATCAACCAGGACCGTTACGTCGAGATATGTGATCCGGTTTCGGGGAGGCCGCTGCCGCAGGGCTCCAGCGGCGAAATTGTGGTGACGACATTGTCGCGCGGCTGGCCGATGATCCGGTTCGGTACCGGCGATGTCGCGCGCGCGCTCGAACTCAGGCCTGATGGGGGTGCGCAGCACATCTCGAACCTCGAAGGCCGGGTTGGCGCCGCCGTCAAGGCGAGGGAGATTTTCATCTATCCGAGCCACCTGCAATCGCTCCTCGGCCGCGTCGAGGGATTACGCGAAGCCCGGGCATCAGTCGGCCGGCGCGACGGCCGCGAGGAAGTCAGCCTCGAATTGCTGGCCGATGATCCGGCCCAACAGGGTGCGCTGGAGGAGCCGATTGCGATGGCTTTCCGTGCGCTGACCCGGCTGAGGCCGGACGTGTTGCGCTGGGTTGCGTCCGCCGACGGCTTCGGCATCAACGGATTGCTCGAAGACAGGAAAGACTCGTGAACGCCCTATTCGATCGCGCAGGCCGCCTTTAGTTGATCGATCTCTTGCGCGGAGAAGCCCCATGCCAGCAACGCGCTGGCATCATGGCGGCTGGCCTCGGCGGGGCTGACGCTAATATGGCCGGGCGTGCGGCTGAAACGGGGCGCCGGGACCTGCTGCGAGACGCCGTCGATGCTCACAAATGAGCCCCGTTCACCGGCGACCTCATGGGCTTCGGCTTCCTCCATGCTGAGCACCGGGGTAACACAGGCGCCGCTGTCCGTGAAAAACGCTTCCCAATGATCCCTGGATTTTCCGGCGAAGATTTCCGCCAGCCGTTGCGTGCAATAGGCGTCGTCGGCGACATCGCCGCTCAGGAAGCGCTGGTCCTCCGTCAACTCCAGCTTTCGCAACAGCGCCTGGCGGAATGCCGGCTCGATCGCGCCGACCGCGACGTAACGTCGGTCGGAGCAGCGGTAAGTCCGGTAGAAATGCCGGCCGCCGTCCAGCAAATTGCCGCCGGCGGGCACGGCATAACCTCCGGCCTTGTTCAGCGATTGCAGGAGCGTGAAAAGGCTTCCTGAACCGTCGACGATCGCGGAATCGACGACCTGGCCGACGCCGGACTGACGCGCTTCCAGCACGGCCGCGAGCAGGCCGAAGGCCGAGAACAGACCGCCGGCGGCCATATCGCCGATCAGCGGCGGAATGCCCGCCGGCAGCGCGCCATCCTTTTCGAACAGCGAGAGTGCGCCCGATATGCCGATGTAGTTGAGATCATGACCCGGGGCGTTCGCAAGCGCGCCGGTCTGGCCCCATCCCGTGGTGCGCACATAGGCGAGTCGCGGGTTGACCGCAAGGCAGTGCGACGGCCCGAGGCCCAGCCGTTCCATGGTTCCCGGGCGATAGCTTTCGATCAACGCGTCGCAATTCGAAACCAGCCTCAGGATCAATTCCCGTCCGGCCGACGATTTGAGATCGACACGGACCGTGCGACGGCTTCGATTGAAGATCGCGGTCGGTCCCATCTCCTCGAATTTGAGCGAGGCCTCCGGTGCCGGATAACCGCCGGGACGATCGATCCGGATCACGTCGGCGCCGAGATCCGCCAGCAGCATCGCGCTATACGGTACGGGGCCGATCCCTGCGAATTCGACAATGCGGACACTTGCGAGCGGCCCGCGACGCAATGTCCCGGAAGTGTCCGGCGCGCGCACGCCGTGATGCGCCGTCATCTTGACCTCGCGAAGTGCGATAAAATCAGGTCCTGGAGCCCGCCTAACCGTACGGTTAGCAAGTCGACTTGTCAGACGGTACACTAACGGCTAGCGTATCCGGCAGCAAGATGGATCACTCCGGGAGACGGATTTGTTCCCCACCAAAGAAGACGTGCACGGGATCAAGCGCCAGGAAGTGCTGCGGGAAGCGGCGGCGTCGTTCAACTTCAAGGGCTATCATGCGACCTCGCTGAACGAGATTGCGGCGAGTCTCGGCGTGACCAAAGCGGCGCTCTATCATTACTTCCCGAACAAAAACGGCCTGCTGGCCGCCTGCTTCGAGCAGGCGATGGATGTCGCCTTTGCCAGCCTCGAGCGCGGGCGCAAGGCGGGCAAGAACGGTCGCGACCGGCTGGTGCTGACGATTTCCGGCTACGTCTCGCAATTGATCGACGAACTCAATTGCTGCGTCGTGCTGATGGAAGAGCAGGCGCTGGAGCCGGGTGACCGCGCCAAGCTGGTCCGGCAGCGCGACAAGTTCGAGCGCGCGCTGCGGACGCTGGTCAAGGAGGGGATCGAGGATGGCAGCGTGGTGCCGTGCGATCCCAAGCTCGCGATCTTTGTCATTCTCGGCGCCATGAACTGGGTGCCGAAATGGTTCAAGCCGAGCGGGGCATGGAAACCTGAACAGCTGACGGTGGCGCTGAGCCAGATCTTCGAGCGCGCCTTGTCCTCGGCGCCTGCTGCGGCGCTCGCGCGCGATGTCGGCGAGCTGCCGGTCGATGCACCGGTCGAGAAGGCCAGGCCGGCGCCGTCAGGCAAGCGCGTGCTGACATTTGCGGCCGCGATCGGCATCGCTCCAGGTAAAAAAGTGAAAGTCGGAGGAAAGTCATGAAGATGAAATCGGCGCCATTGCGCCGGCGATCGGTAGGCCACATTCCGTTGTTGCGCTAACGCCGGGGCTCGCCGTCATGATAGCTAATCTGGTTGTTGGAGGACTCGCGGCCGGCTGTCTCTATGCAATGGTCGGCATCGCGATCGTGATCGTCCTCAACATTACCGACATCGCCAATTTCGCTCAGGGCGAGATGGCAATGCTGACGACGTTCGTTGCCTATTGGCTGATGGACGGCATCGGGCTGCCGTGGTGGCAGGCGGTGTCGATCGCCATTGTGTTCGGGCTGGTGCAAGGCATCGTCGTTCAGCAGGTGGTAATCAGGCCGCTGATAGGCGGACCGGTGTTGTCGGCGATCATCGCGACGCTTGGGCTCAATGTCGTGCTCAACAGCGTCGCCGGCATGGTTTGGGGCCACCAGACCTATACGTTTCCGTCACCGTTCGCGTTCTCCGCGCCGTTCATGGTCGACGGCGTCCCGATCGCGGTCGATAGCGTCGTCAACATTGCCGTCGGTCTTGTCATCATTGTCTGCATGACGCTGTTTCTGCGCTTCACCTGGATTGGACTCGGCCTGCGAGCGGCGAGCCAGAACCAGACGGTGGCGCGGCTGATGGGGGTATCGATCACCAGGACCTCCGCGATCGCCTGGGGACTCGGCGGAATGGTCGGCGCCATTGCCGGCGTGTTGGTCGCGCCGTCGCTGTTCCTCGATACGAATTTGATGGGAGCACTGCTGATCAAGGCATTCGCCGGCGGCGTACTCGGCGGCCTTAACAGCCTGATCGGCGTGTTTATGGGTTGCCTGGCGCTCGGCGTCGCCGAAAATCTGGCGGGCGCCTATGTGTCGCCGTCGTTCGCCGACGCGACCACCTTCATCGTCATCATCGCAGTTCTCGCGATCCGGCCCGAAGGCATCTTCGGCCGCGTCAGGGTTCGCAAAGCGTGAGTGTCGCGGCCGACATCCTTCGTGCGCCGCGGTCGCGCACCTCGTCGGCCTGGGGTGGGGCGATGATTGGCCTGTGCCTGCTGCTGGCCGGCATGGCACCGTTGGTCCTCAATGGCTACGCGCTCTATTTGCTGACCCTGACCGAAATCTTCACGCTGGTCGCACTTGGCCTCAATTTCCTGACGGGCTACGCCGGCCAGATCAGCCTGTGCCACGCCGCTTTCTTTGGCGTCGGTGCCTATGCCACCGCGATCCTGACCCAGAAGGCAGGCGTGCCCTATCTGCTGTCGCTGTTCGCGGGCGCGTTGTTCACGACCGCGATCGGGGTCATCGTCGCAGTGCCGGCGCTTCGCCTGAAAAACATCTATCTGGCGATTGCCACGCTCGGTTTCGGGGTCGTCTTGCAGAAAATTATCTTCGAATGGCGCAGCGTGACCGGCGGCGGCGGCGGATTGGCACTGACCCTGCCCAACATCGCGGGCTACGATCTCGGCGCCACCGCGTTGTATTATCTGACTTTCGTGCTGATGACGCTCGGTTTGTTCGGCGCCTGGAATGTCAGCCGCGGCCGTACCGGACGGGCGTTGCTGGTGATAAAGGACAGCGAAATCGCCGCCGGATCGCTCGGCATTCACGCACCGCGCTACAAGGTGATCGCGTTCGCCATCAGCGCGTTCTACGCGGCAATTGCGGGCGGGCTGTTTGCCTATCTGGTGCGCTACATCAATCCGGAAAGTTTCAGCGTCGGGCTCTCGATTTCCTTCCTCAGCATGGTCGTGATTGGCGGTGTGGGCACCATCGGCGGCTCGATCGTCGGTGCCGCGTTCTATGTCATCGTTCCCGAACTGCTGCGCGGCTTCAAGGACGCCCCAGGCCTGGTGTTCGGGCTGTTGCTGGTGATGGTGATGGTGTTCATGCCGCGGGGCCTGTGGGGCATGGTGCGTCGCCTGGCGGGGAAGGGTTGAGATGGCCCGATCGATATCACGCCTCGCTATCGAAGACGTCTCGGTCGATTTTGGCGGCATCCGGGCGCTGACCGATGTGAGCTTTGCGCTGAAATCCGGATCGATTGTCGGATTGATCGGCCCCAATGGCGCCGGCAAGAGCACGTTGCTCAATTGCATCTCCGGGATCACGCGGCCGACCCGAGGGCGCGTCCGGCTCGACGACACCGTGCTCTCGACCCTGTCGGCGTCCAGCGTCGCACACCAGGGCATTGGCCGGGTGTTTCAGCATCCGGAACTGGTCGCGGAATTGTCGGTACATGACAATCTGCTGGTCGCCTGTCACCGCGCGCTGGATTACGGCCTGATCGCCGAATTGCTGCGACTGCCGAATGTGCGGCAGCAGGAGCGCGCGGCGGCGGAGAGGGTCGCTGACGTGCTAACGCGCCTCGGCATCGCCGACAGCGCCGATAAACGCGTCGGTAGCCTGCCTTACGGGCATCGCAAGCTGATCGATCTTGGCCGCGCGCTGCTGACCAACATCAGATTCCTGCTGCTCGATGAGCCGATTGCCGGCCTCAACGATATCGAAGTGGCAAGGCTCGGCGAAATCCTGCTCGGCCTGCGCCAGGAATTCGGCCTCGGCATCCTCATCGTCGAGCATAACATGCCGTTTGTCTCGCGGCTGTGCGATCGCCTCGTGGTGCTCGATCTCGGTCACCTGATCGCCAACGGCCCGCCTGCCGAAGTGTTGGGCGACGCCAGGGTGATGGCCTCCTATCTCGGGGAGGCCGCCGATGCTTGAGGTCAACGGACTCAACGTACGTTACGGATCGGTGGAGGCGTTGCGCGACGTCTCGATCAAGGTCGGTACCGGCAGCTTGGTTGCGATTCTCGGCGCCAATGGTGCCGGAAAAACGACCCTGTTGCGGGCCATCAGCGGCATCGCGCGCGCAACCTCGGGCACCATTGTGCTGGAGGGCAAACCCATCAGCGGTCTTGGTCCAGAGCAGATCGTGCGCCGGGGCGTGGCGCATGTGCCGGAGGGAAGGGGCATCTTCCCGGACCTGACCGTCAGCGAAAACCTGATGATGGGCGCCTATGCTCGGCGCGGTCAAAAGGTCTCGGCCGATTACAGCCGTGTGCTGGCGATGTTTCCGCCGGTGGCGCGTCGTGAACGACAGTTCGGCTACACGCTGTCCGGCGGCGAACAGCAGATGCTGGCGATTGGCCGCGCGCTGATGGCGGCGCCGCAGGTGCTGCTCGCCGACGAACTCAGTCTTGGTTTGGCGCCGATCATCGTCAAGCAGGTCTTCGCCAGGCTCGAAGAGGTGCGCAAGGCGGGGATCACGGTACTTGTAGTGGAACAGAACGCGAGGCTCGCCATGAAATTCGCCGACTATCTCTACGTGCTGAAATACGGGCGCGTGGTGATGCAAGGGCCGCGCGCGGAATTTGAAAATTCGACCGCTCTGGTCGATGCCTATCTCGGTGTTTGAACGATGCACGACTACCCACTGAAGCAACGTACCATCGGCCATCTGCTGGCGGACAAGGCCAGGCGAATCGGGGACAGAACCTGGCTGATCTTTGGTGAGCGGCGCTACACCTATGCGCAGGCGCATGATCTGTCCAATCGCTATGCCAATGCTTTTCGCGGGCTGGGTATTCGCAAGGGCGATCACGTCGCAGTCATGATGGCGAACTGCCCGGAATTCATCTGGACCATCTGGGGGTTGGCCAAGCTCGGCGCGGTCACTGTGCCGCTCAATACTGCGGCGCGCGGCGAACTGCTGAAATATTTCATCACCCAATCGGATTCGATCTGCGTTGTGGTTTCCGCCGATCTGGCGGATCGCGTCGCCGAAGCGCTTGGCGGCGATCACAACGTGCGAGCGTTCTGTACGCTTGGCGGCCCCGGCGCGCTGGCCAATTCCGGGCGTACCCGGGTCGATCTGGCGGCATTCGCCACTGCCGCCGCGGAGGAGCCCGATCCATCGCAGGTGCTGGCCAGTGATCCGCAATACATCATGTATACTTCGGGCACCACCGGGCCGTCGAAAGGCGTGATTAGCCCACATTCGCAGGCCCATGGCGTCGGCCGCTCGCTGGCGCAGAATTTCGGCTATCGCCCGGACGACGTGGTCTACACCTGCCTGCCGCTGTTTCACGGCAACGCGCTGTGGTACTCGTGCTACGCGGCACTCTGGGCGGATTGTGCGCTGGCGGTCTCGCCGCGCTTTTCCGCGAGCAGTTTCTGGGACGAAATCCGGGCGACCGGCGCTACCCAGTTCAATGCGCTCGGCGCCATGACCAATATCCTGTTGCGGGCGCAGCCTTCGCCGCGCGACCGCGAACACCAAGTGCGCCAGGCAATGCTGGTGCCGTTATCGCCGGGCGTTTATCGCGAAGTATCCGAGCGGTTTGGGGTGCAGGTCACGTCGCTCTACGCCATGACCGAAACATTTGCGGTGACGATGTTCACGCCCGATGACCCGGTCAGCAAGGGTTCCTCGGCCGGCAAGCCGCGCGGGCTCTCCGAGCTGCTGATCGTCAGCGACGAAGATGATCCGCTCCCGATCGGCGAGGTGGGCGAAATCTGCGTGCGACCGTGCGAGCCGGGCATCGTGATGTCCGGCTATTACAAGATGCCTGAGGCCACCGTGCGGGACACGCGCAACCTCTGGCTCCATACCGGCGACCGCGGGCGCCTCGATGAGGACGGCTATCTCTATTTCGTCGATCGCAAGAAGGAGGCGATTAGGCGCCGCGGCGAGAACATCTCCGCCTATGAGGTCGAGATGCTGATCGCGCGGCATCCTTCGGTGCTGGAAGTAGCCGCCGTGCCAGTGACGTCCGAGCTCAGCGAGGACGAGGTGATGGTCTACGTGGTGTGCCGCGATGGATGCACGGTCAGTGCCGAGGATCTGGTGCGTTTTGCCAACCAGAACATGGCGCATTTCATGGTGCCGCGGTTCGTCCATTTCATTGATGCGCTGCCGAAGACGGCGAGCGAGAAGATCGAAAAGTACAAATTGAAAACCTGGGCAGAGCAAAACCGCGAAGCGCTGTGGGATCGCGAGGCGGTTGGACTGAAGCTTGAACGGTAACGACGTAAGCCAATTCGAAAAAGACAACAAGAGAGACAGAGGAGGCGACCATGCGAACGAAAAATTCAAGCAGTTTATTGCCCCGGCGCGCAATCCTGACAGCGGGGGCATTGCTGGCGCTGGCCGCGCTGCCGGCCCGCGCCGAGGATCCGGTGAAGGTCGGGATGAGCGGGCCATTCTCCGGAGGTTTGTCGCTGCTCGGACAAAGTGTCCGAGACGGCGTCGAAGTGGCTTTCAGTGAAATCAACGACCAGGGCGGCATCAACGGTCGCAAGTTGCAATTCATCGCCGAGGACGATGGTTATGAACCGATGCGTACGATCGCTTCGGCACGCAAGCTGGTCGAACAGGACAAGGTCGCGGCACTGCTGGCGGTCACCGGCACCGCGCCGTCGGCGGCGTTGCTGCCGTTTGTGACCGAGAGCAAGACGCCGATGCTGTTTCCCTATGCGTTCGCCCATTCGCTGACCACGCCCGTGAACCGCGACGTGTTCACGACACTGCCCGAGGTGCGGGTGCAGATGATGGTACTTGCCAATTACATCCTGAAAGAACTCAAGCAGACCAAGGTTGCGGCGATCTACCAGAACGACGATTTCGGCCAGGACGCGGTTGCCGGCCTTGAAGAACGTTTCGGCCGGGCGAAGGTGCCGCTCGTCAAGTTGCCGTTCGATCGGGGCACTACCAATTTCAGCGGTGTTGTCGCCCAAGCCAAGGCCGCCGGGGTCGAGCATGTGGTATTCCTCGGCATTCCCAAGGACGCAGCGCTGGTAATGCGTGAGGCCAACAATCTCGGCTGGAAACCGCAATTCAGCGGCCACAACGCGCTCGGCGATCCCCAGACCTTCCAGCTTGCGGGGCCGTTGGCCGAAGGCGCCATTGCCATCGCCGTGATGGAGCCGCTCGATTCCAACAAGCCGGCGGTCAAGGCATTCCTGGCCGCCCAGCAGAAATACAAGCCCAACACCAAACCGACCACCTACAGCATGCATGGCTATCAGGCCGGCAAGATCTTTGCCGAAGCGCTCAAGCGTTCCGGCGGCAAAACCGACGAAGCGTCGATCGTCGGCGCGCTGGAAAGCATGAAGGCTTATGATACCGGGCTGATGGCGCCGATCACGTTCTCGCCCGACCAGCATGCCGGTGGACAGGCCGCCGCGATCATGAAGGCCGAGGGCGGCAAGTGGAAAATTATCTCCAATTGGCTGGCTGCGAACTAGGCGCGGCACTCCGCCATGCGTGCCGTCATTGTCGGGGAAACCGGGCCACCTTCGGTCTTGCGCGTCGCGGATGTGGCGGCGCGCGAGCCGGGGCCGCGTGAGATCAGGATTGCGGTCGAAGCGTGCGGGGTATGTTTCCACGACGTAGTGGTGCGCAACGGCACTTTCCGGCGCGGCGTCGGAATGCCTGTTATCCTCGGCCATGAGGTGGCGGGCTCGATCGAAAAAATGGGTTCGGAAGTGAGCGGCTTCAGTCTCGGCGACAGGGTCGCCACCACGACCCACAGCCACGTCTGCGGCTGCTGCCGGCATTGCCGCGGCGGCCACGAGACCTCGTGTCCGGAGCGGATTTTTCTGGGCGATGCCGGGCTCAATGGCGGCTACGCCGAACTGGTCTGCGTCGATGCCGATGCTGCGGTCATAGTCCCGGTAGGCCTGGCGCCGGAACGAGCTTGCGTCGCGGCCTGCACTGTTGGCACTGAGCTCAATGCGATTCGCGAAGTTGGCCGCGTCCAAATCGGCGAGCGCGTGCTGGTGACCGGCGCCGGCGGCGGCCTCGGCTTGCACGGCGTCCAGCTTTTACGAATGGCGGGAGCCTTCACGATCGCGGTGACGACATCGTCTTCGAAGGCAGCGCTGATCCGCGAGGCCGGCGCCGACGAAGTCATCGTGGTCGAGCGCGGAGCCGATTTTTCCGCCGACGTTCGTAAATTGACCAAAGGACGGGGCGTCGATGCCGTGATCGACAATGTCGGCACGCCGGTATTCCCTTCGGTGCGTCGCTCGGTCGCCGACGATGGGCGGATCGTCTTGGTCGGACAGGTCACCGGCGATTTCATCTCGGTCAACCCCGCGCAATTATTCCTGCGCAATGTCTCAATCTTGACGGCCAAGGGTGTATCGCGGGCGCAGCTCACAGATTCGCTTGACTTGATCGCGCGCGGGCGGATCAGGCCGATGGTGGAGGATGTCTACGGGCTCGATGGCGCCGCAGAGGCCCACGGGCTGGTCGAAGCCGGCCGCTCGACCGGGCGGCTGGTGCTCAAGCCGAACTAAATCAGATCACGAACGCAACAATCGAACTCGATCAGGAGCCTGCCGATGTCCTCAACCAACGATGGGAAGACCGCAACAGGCGAAGCGCTGACCCTTACCTGGCCGGAGGCGGACGTCGCACTCGTCACCATGATCCGCGATCGGGAGATGAACACGCTAAGCCTCGAGCTGATCCATGAACTCGACGCCGCGCTGACCGCGAGCGTTGACGGCGGCGCGAGGGCGCTGATCATCACCGGCAAGGATCGCGCGTTTTGCGCGGGCGCGCATCTGCGCTACTTCACACAGGAGGACGCGCGGATCGGTTCCAGCCCGTTCGCGCTGCGCGACAGGTACCTGCAGCCGATTGCGACGCTGTTCGACCGGATTGAGACCTTGCCGATTCCGGTGATCGCCGCGATCAACGGCTTTGCGCTCGGTGGCGGTTGCGAGATGTCGCTGGCGTGCGACTTCCGCCTGATGGCCGATCACACCAAAATTGGCGTGCCGGAAGTGCGGATCGGCGCGCTGGCCGGTGCCGGCGGGGTGCAAAAGCTGCACCGTCTGGTCGGCCGCGGCAAGGCGCTCGAATGGATACTGCTCGGAAGCCATGTGGCGGCCGCTGAAGCGTTGGCCCACGGCCTGCTGACCAGTATCCATGCCGCCGCGGATCTGTTGCCGGCGGCGCTGGCGCTGGCCGCGCGTTTCAGGTTGCTCGGTCCGCGCGCCGTAGCGCAGTCAAAAATGGCGGTGCGGTTGTGCGGCGAGAGCGACCTGACCACAGCTCGTAATATCGGGCTGGAAAATCTCGCCATGCTGATTGGCGCACCCGAGTGGCAGGAAGGCATGGCCGCGTTCATGGAGAAGCGCGAGCCGCGTTTTCCGCCGCTCTAGCTCATCGATGTAATGCGAAATACTCGCCCGGTCGAATATAAGCAGCGAAGATCAACGGCCAACCGGCGAGATCGGTTTGTCGTTTACTGATAATAAAATTGCGAAAATGGAGTCGGTCCGCGGCCTGACCAGGTTTCGGGCAAAACCTTTTCAGTTAGAAGAATTCTGTAAGACTTGCTCCGTCGTCGGCTCGCCGCGCTCGCATTTACGGCTCGATCGGGAGAGAACGGCCGGTGCCATTAGCCTGTAAGACCCGCCTTGCGTAACCCGTCGAGAAAGTGTTCGCGGTCGGCAGGATTGCGGTACCTTTCAGCGCGGGCTCGAGCGAGGTCGAGGGTGTTTGCGGGCGCGGCTTGGCCATTCGTGGTCAGTTCACGAAACCTCTCGCTGACGAACGCCTCCGCCTCGGTCCGCGCCTCGTCAAGTTGCCCCATCTGCGCGTGGCAGGCCGCAAGGAGCCCATGCGACCACCTATCGGTGGCACGTGCTTCCATCAGGGCTTTGACTGCCTGTTCGTACTCGCGCCCCGAATAGAGGGCGAGCGCATGATACCAGTGGTACAGGTTGGGAGGAAAAGGATTGAGCCGCTTGGCGGCGCCGATCCATGCGAGCGCCTCGTGCCATCGCCCCCAATAGACCAAAATGTTTGCGAAAACAGCTGTAACATCGGCGTCGTTCGGATTAAGGGCGAGCGCCCGGCTAAAATGGATTTCGGCCTTGTCGTCCTTGTGCCGCAGGAAGAGCAGTTGCGCGAAGACGCCATGAGACCAAGCGTCGCCGTCGTCGATGTCGAGCGCGGTCTCTATCTCGCGAAGCGCCTCCTCCAAGGGGGCGGTGGCAGGCGATTCGAGAAACACGTCGCAGACGATGGTCCAGGCGATGTTGACGTGAGCGCGGGCATATTGCGGGTCGAGTACGACGGCGCTCCGGAAATACTCCCTGGCCTCTGCCATCCCCTTTACCGTCAACTGGCGCCACCGCTCGTTCCCCAGCAGAACCAGATCATAGGCGGTAATGCTCGAAGTCGGCTTGCGTCGGGCGATCTCGCGGCCGGCGTCCTCGAGCCGGCCGGGCAGGGCGGCGACGATCGCCCGGACGATCTCGTCCTGCAGGGCGAAGATGTCGTCGAGTTCACGCTCGTAGCGCTCGGTCCAGAGATGATAACCGCTCGCGGCATCGAGAAGCTGGACGGTCACCCGCACCCGGTTGCCGATCTTGCGCACGCTGCCTTCGGCCACGTACCGGACGCCGAGCTCGCGGCCGACCCGTTTGATCTCGGTCGTCTTTTCCCTGTAGGCGAAGCTGGAGTGGCGCGCGACGACGAACAGCGACCGGAACCGCGACAATTCGGCGATGATGTCTCCCGTGATCCCGTCGGAAAAATAGTCCTGCGCGGGATCGCCGCTTAGATTCGATAACGGGAGCACCGCGAGCGAAGGCTTGTCGAGCAGTGCTGGCGCCGGCGCCGCGGGCAAACTGTCTTCAGCGCTGGTCGCGACCGGCGGTCCGATATAGCGGTAGCCGCGGCGCGGCAACGTCTCGATCCAGGTCGTGCTCCCGTCGATTTCGGCGAATGTCCGTCGCAAGGCAGCGATCTGCACCGTCAGGTTGCTCTCCTCGATCGCGATCCCCGGCCAGGCGGCCTCCATCAATGCGTCCTTGGACACCGGCGTTCCGGCCCGCTCGACAAGCAGTCGGAGCAGCGTCACCGCGCGCCGTCCGAGCGCGACCGGTTCGGAACCCCGAAACAGCATCTCGGCGTCCGCGTCGAGGCGGTAGGGGCCGAATTGGTGGATCATCGCCATGGCCTAGAGACTACATGTTCGGCGGAATTTGCAACTTTTTCGGAACAGATTCAGGACCTCCAGGGAACGGGCGATCATGCTGCAACCGTGGTGAAAAGACTTCGAGGGCTGCCCAATGCGCGATTTCTGCAGTGCGGTGGAGGCCGATGGTCATGGCGCAGTCTGATCTTATGGCCTGTGCCGTCCCGGCCATGATTGCCGGTCCGCCGGACCGGGTTTGCCGGATGCTGGAGGCCGTCCGCGCGCTGGCCCCGCTGATCGCCGCGCAGCGCGACGACTTCGACAGCGGCCGCCGATTGCCGGAGGCGGTTTTCGCGGCGCTCGCCGACGCAGGGCTATTCCGCCTGTGGCTGCCCGAAGCACTCGGCGGGCCCGAATTGTCTCCCTTCGAGTTCATGAGAATAGTCGAGGCCGCCTCGGCGTTCGACGGCTCGGTCGGCTGGCTCGTCGGCAACGGCGGCGGCATCAGCCGGATCGGTGGCTATCTCGGTGAGGCCGTCGCACGCGACTGGTTCGCCGACCGGCATGCCTTCGTCGCCAGTTCAACCGGTGCGGTCGGCACGGCGACCCCCGTTGATGGCGGCTATTGTGTCAACGGACGATGGCCATTTGGCAGCGGCGCGCATCACGCGACGCGGTTCATGGTACTGGCCAGCGTCAGGCCCGAGGATCCGAATTCGCCTCTTCTCTGCTGCTATCTCGGCCGGGCAGACGTGATCATCCTCGACAACTGGCATGTGTCTGGACTGCGCGGCACTGGAAGTTGCGATTTCGAGGCACGGGATATTTTCGTGCCAGCCGCTCACGCCCATCCGTTTCTCGGACTGCAACCGACCCAGCCCGGACTGCTCTATCGCATGCCGCCATCATCGGTGTTCGCGTGGAGCATCTGCGGGGTACCGCTCGGCCTCGCGTCCGGCGCCATTACCTCGTTCGCGGAGCTTGCCTGCCGGAAAGGCCGCCTCGGCACCCGAGCCATGCTTCGCGATCACGAGACCGTTCAGGCGACGGTCGGACGGACGAGAGCGATGCTTCACGCCGCCCGTGCCTTCCTGATCGATGCCATGGTGGAATTGATGGCCGCGACCGATACGGGCGGCCAACGGCTGGTGAAGGCGCGCGCGGACATTCGAATCGCTAACGCACATGTAGCCGAGACTGCGATGTCCGTCACCGACATGCTGGCCGCCAGCGCGGGCGCCGTCGCCATCTTCGAGACCTGCGTCCTGGAGCGTGCGGTCCGCGATGTGCGCGCCGTGGCGAAGCATATTGCGATGAGTCCAACCAACTACATCATCGCCGGCCGGCTGGCTCTCGGGCTCGATCCCGGCGCGGCGAGGTTTTGAAGTAACGCGACCATTCAATGGAGTTGCCCGATGTCTGTGGTTTGCCGGCCAGCGCGTGCGCAGGATCTGGAATTCGCCGACACTCTTGTCGTCTCCAGCATCAACGATCTCACAGAACGGCATGGCTTCGGGCCCATGGCTGTCTGCTCCCCTCCCAAGTTTCAGTTGTTTTCCTTGAAAGATGATGCCGACGGTCTGTGGGTGGCGGAGGAGGGCGACAGGATCCTCGGCTTTGCTTGGAGTTGGGTCTGCGGCGACATGTGGTTTCTGGCGCAGCTCTTCGTGTCACCCGATCACCAGGGACGGAGCGTTGGCAACGAGCTAATCAAGCGGACTCTCGAGCACGCCGAGAAATCGGGCGCTTCCAATAGAGTGCTCATCACCTTCAGCTTCAACACCGTCTCGCAAGGGCTATACATCCGCCACGGACTGCTTCCGCGATTTCCCATCTACAGTGTCAGTGCAGCGCGAGGGCAATTGATCGGCAGCATGCGAGGCCCGCGATACGACGTCACGCCGCTCAAGGAAGAAGCTTCGACCTTACGTCGCCTCGCGCAAGCGGATGAGCGGGTCCTTGGCATCTCGCGCGAAAAGCATCACCGCTACCTGATCAATGATGGCGGGGCGAGAGGGTTCAATCTCCACGACGGAAACGATTGGGCCGGCTACGCCTACGTGGACGCCGGCGGACATATCGGGCCGCTCGCAGTCATGGAAGCCCACGCCGTCGCTCCTGCCTTAAGAACGGCGCTGCACTTGGCGGTCGAAAGTGGCTCGTCGCGGGTATCGGCGTTCCTGCCTGGCGCAGGCGAGGCGGCTCTCAACACCGCCATGGAGCACGGAATGCGGATCAAGTTTCCCATGTTGCTGATGTCGTCGCGACAATTCGGCAATTGGGCCCAGTATCTGCCGCGCAACCCAGGATTCATGTAGTCCTTGCACACGAATGGCTGAATGGCGGGTTGAATCAGTCCTGATCGAAATCGCCTGGCATCAACCGGATCGCGGACCTCAGCGCTCAGATGTCCGCTTCTGTGAAAAGAAGACATCGTTATCATTCAATTTGCAACTGCCGCTGTTGGCGCAAAGCGGCCATCCAAGCATCGGCTGCGTCTGGTGCGGGACGCGCTACGGCCAGCCCGATTGATTGCCGCGGCGCATCCGCCTTCGAGCGGGTCTGCGACTGTGACAAAAGCGTCGATGCCCGAGGGAGGGAAGTCCGATCTTCTTTAATCGGTGATCTACTGGCTCGAGTGGCGGTTTCCAACAGCGAACGGTCCTTCCAAATCAGGCGTTTCTCCAACCGCCGGCAAATGACGTCAACCGCGAGCCGGCGGAAGCTTCCGGTGCAACGCAGCCGTTGCCGCCGATGAATTGAAGAAAGCCCGCGATTTCAATTCGAGGGTCGCTTGCCGCTGCCGGATGCGTCGGCCGACGGACATTTGCGGGTCCGCTCGTCCAGAGTGCGCTTCGCCTGCCGATTCAACTCGTCGGCGAGATAGAGCGCGGCTTCCGGCGGCAGCAGCAGTTGCACCAGCGCTTCGGAGTCGCCGGCGACCTCCGAATCCGTTTCGCACTGCAAGACCAGCTTCAGTGAGCCTGGTTCTTCCGGACTGAGCGCCCAGCCGCGCAACTGCCGGGCCTGCCCCTTGGCCTCGAATTCATCCATGCTCATCTCCCCGGTTTTTTGGCATCGCAACCGCATCCGCGTGAAGGTGTCTCTGACGAGCGCTGTGCGCGCACTGGTTTCAGTCTGATTCTGGTCTCACCTCGGCATGGTTTCATTCGCGCCCGTTCAAAACCCGGACGCGATCTCCGCAAGTCTTCGATGCGCCGCCTCGCGCGCGGTCTGCGCTGGCGCGGCCGGACCGATGGTCGGACCGATCGCAACGAAACGCTGGTCGCGCAGCCCGATGAAGCGCAGTACGTCGCGCAAATAAGGCGTCGCCTGATCGGTGCGGCCGCGGTTCATGCCGGTGACGAAATCGCCGCCGCTCGCCAGGATTACCAGCGTCGGCCGGTTCCTGAGCAACGGGCTATAGCCGCTGTTGGGGTCGAAGCTGAACGTCAGGCCGGGCTGCACGATCAGGTCGATATAGTGCTTGAGCTTGTAGGGGATGCCGAAATTCCACATCGGCGTCGAGATAAGCACGCGATCGGCGATCGCGAGCCGCACCACCATGCGTTCGATCACCGCGAAGGCGTTGGCTTGAGAATCATCGAACGGCCGGCCGGTCTGGCGGGCGTATTTCGCCTCCAGCGCGGCGCCTTCGAAGTCCGGCAGGGTTTCGCGCCACAGGTCAAGCGTATCGACGTCCCAGCCGGGATGGGTCTGGTTGAAGCGATCGACGAACAGGTCGGCGCCCGCGCCGGAGACGGAATTGCTGCGTGGCGAAGCCCGCAGATGAAAGAGTTTAGGCAAGCGCCCGTCCTCCCGAATTGCCGCCCTGGTTCAGCCGAGCGCTGCGATAACTGTGTCTGCGTTGGTGACGATCGAGACGTTCTGCAGCGCGAAATTGATCGAGGCGTTGTGCCACTCCGGATTCATGGTCGAGCAGCAATCCTCGGGTACGATCATGAAATAGCCCTTGTCGGCGCCGGTGCGGGCGGTGTGCTCGACCGACATATTGGTCCAGGCGCCGGTATTGATGATCATGTCGCGCTTGCCGCTCTTGAGCAGCGTCTCCAGCCTTGTGCCTTCCCAGGCGCTCATCCGCATTTTCTCGACGATCAGGTCGCCCGGCCGCGGCTCGAGGCCGGCGACGGGTGCAGCCCCCCATCCGCCGCGCGTCATCGCGTTGCTGTCGACCAGTCCCTCGAACAGCGGCGCGTTGAGCGTCATGCCGGGCGCGCCGGGCTCGACGATGAACCAGACATGGATGATCATCACACCGCGCGCCCGCGCGGCGTCGGCGACGCGGCGGATGTTCTCGACCACGCGCTGCGAGCGCGCATGAACCGGCGAGCCGGAATCGCCAAAGGCGCCGCCTTCGCCGATCACGTCGTTCTGCATGTCCTGGATGATCATGGCGCAGCGCCGGGGATCGATGCTGAGGCCCTGCGCGGAGGACGACCGTTCCGCGCTTCCGGACGACGATGCCGCCCCCCGACCGCTCGCGGTCATATAGGGCTCGTTGCGCGGTCCGACCTTGGTGGTGACGGTGTAGACCGAATGGGTCGCGGTCATGAACAGGGTGCGGAAATCCTCGCCGCCCCAGGACAAATTGGCGACCATCTCGGGTACACGCACTTTGCCGATCAGGTCGCCCGAGGAGGCGTAGACCCAGACGCCACCGGGAGCGGTGACCCAGATATTGCCGCGCGCGTCGCATTTCATGCCGTCCGGCACCCCGGCTTCCAGCGAGGAGCGGATGCCGCTGGCAAACACCCGGCCATTGCTCAGCGAGCCGTCGCCGGCGACGTCGAATACGCGGATCAGCGTCTGCACGGTGTCGTTGATATAGAGGCGCTTCTCGTCGGGCGAAAAGCACAGGCCGTTGGGTTGGTCGAACAGATAGCGGTCGACCAGCAATTGCGGCGCGCCGCCGCCCGGCGGCACCCGATAGACGCCCTGGAAGCCGAGCTGGCGCGGGCGCTCGACGCCATAGACCGGCATCCGGCCGTACCAGGGATCGGAGAAATAAATCGAGCCGTCGGAGCGCACGCAGACATCGTTGGGACTGTTCAGCTCCGACTTTTCGAAATGCGACGCCAGCACCTCGCGCCGCCCGTCCGGCCGCTCCAGGATCAGCGACGAGGTGGCATGCTCGCAGACGATCAGATTGAGATCGGCGTCATAGGTCATGCCGTTGCATTTGTTGGAGGGACGCCGCACCTCGGCGACGCCGCGCCGGGCGTCCCAGCGGCGGCGGACATCCGCCGGCATGTCCGAAAACAACAGATAGTGCTCGGTCGGATGCCAGATCGGCCCCTCGGTGAAGGTAAAGCCGGTGCCGAGCTGCCCGACCGCCGCGTAGGGATCAATCAGCGCCTCGAATTCGGGCTTCAAAACCGCATGCGTCATTGCCGCAATCCTTCCGTGTGTGTCAGGCCGGGAACCATTGGCGCCTGGGATAGGATTGGACGATCGGGCCGGGGACCGAATCCTGCAGCCGGCCCGTCACCACGCCGCCCTCGACCTTGCAGGGCCGGTCGTGGACCGGCAGCAGGAAGCGGGCATTGTTGACCAGCTTCTTGATCGCGCCTTTTTCGGCGCGCTTCGACAGGCCGTGGTTGCCGGTGGTCTGCGGCTCGGCGTCCTGGGTTTGCCGGAACGGTTCGACCAGTTGATCGTGGATGTCGTAGAGCACGTCGCCGCAGATCGTCGCCACACCTTCGGCGGTGTGGACATGGACGTTCATCGAGCCTTCGGTATGTGCGCCCGCGGCCTCGAAATAGACGCCGGGAAACAGCTCGACCATTCCGGTGACTTCCAGATCCAGCAGCCGCAGCGCGTTCCTGGTGTGGAGACGGTCGACCAAATGCTTGATATCGGGCGCGGGATATTGCGGATGCTGCAGCCCGGACACGGAATATTCCAGCTCCTTGCGATTGATGATGACGGTGGTGTTCATCGGGAACAGGTCATCCTTGCCGGCGTGATCGATATGCAGGTGGGTGTGCGCCACGAAACGGACGTCGCCCATGCGCACGCCGTGCTTGGCGAGCTGGTTCTCGATCATGTTCTCGTGGAACTGGAGGCCGCGCATCCCCAGCGATTCCATGATCTGGTTGGAGCGATAGCCGGTGTCGACCACGACGGGATAGGGGCCGCCGGTGATGAGAAAGCCCAGCGTCAGCACTCGCCGGGTGCGGCCGCAGTCGCGCCCCAGCACCAGGAAGCTGGATTCCAGTTCGATATCGCCATAGTCGAGAAGCTTGATTTCCAGAGCCATGATGTCCTCCCCTTTGTCGTTGTGGGCGTTCGCCCCTCAATTGGCGATCCGGTAGACGCGCGTCGCGGTGTCGTGCAGCACCGCGCGCTGCTGTTGCGGCGACAGATGCTCGAGCGCCTTGCGATAGGCGCTGACGAGATCGGCGTAGGACGTCCAGAGCTTTTCGACCGGAAAGTTCGAGCCGAACAGGCAGCGCTCGGCGCCGAAGATCGAGACGGTCTCGCGCACGATCTCGGCGATGTGCGCGGGATCGTTGCGATGCAGGAAGGTGCCGAGGCCGGAGAGTTTCGTGACGACGTTGGGACAGGCTCCCAACCGCACCATGCCGGCGCGCCATTCCGAGCGTCCGGCCTGCGAGAGGTCCTCCAGCATGCCGGCGTGTTGCAGCACCAAGGTGACGTCGGGGCAGGCCTCGGCAAGGCTCGCCGCGTCGGGCATTTGCGAGGCAAACACCTGCAGATCGAAACTCCATTTGTAATCGGCAAGCCGCGCCACATTGCGCTGAATCTTCGGATCGAGCGGCAGGTCGGGCCAGGCAGCGAAACGATAAAGCGGATTTTGGTGCCAGTGCAACTGCATCCGCACACCGCGCACCAGGCTGTGGCGCGCCAGCCGGTCGAGTTGTGGGCGCACGTCCTCGACCGAAAAATCGGCGTAGGCGACGATGGCATGTGGCCAGCCGGTCGCTTCCGCGGTCTGCTGCACCCAGATGGCTTCGTCCTCGTAGCGCTCCTTCGGCCAGTTGGTCTGCACGTAGACCGATTTGACCACGCCGGAGCCCGCGAGGTCGGCGCGAAACTCCACGGCCGGATAGTCGCGGCGGATCGCCTCATAGGACCCGAAAATGCGCGGCTGCATCGGACCGGTCAGCCACGGGAGATCGGCCTGGCGCCAGACGTGGTGGTGGCCGTCGACAATCGGAATCATGCGGCTTTTCCATGTGCCAGCGCCAGGACATGGTCGACGATCGCCGGCGTCGAGCCGCCGTCGGCCATGTCGTCGACGAAGCGCGAAATCGCGATCAAGGCCTCGGTCTGCGGCTTGAAATTCTTGCCGGTCGCGAGCGGCGTCAGCCAGCTCAGGCGCCAGGCGCGGCGCGACAATTTGGCTACCGCGTCGGTCATCGCCAACGGGTCGCCGCGTTCGAGCCCGTCGGACACGATCAGCACGGCGGCGCCGCGCGCATATCCGGCAAAACGCGGTACCGCGAGAAAGGCCAGCAGCGCGTCGCCGATGCGAGTGCCGCCGTCCCAGTCGCTGACCAGTCGCGCCGCGGTGGCCAGCGCCTGCTCGCGCCGCTTGAGCCGCAGGGGCCGCGTCACCCGTGTCAGCCTTGTGCCGAAGGTAAACACTTCGACGCTGGGTGCGGCCTGGATCAGCGCGTGCGCAAGGCGGAGATTGTCCTCGGTGCGGCTCTTCATCGATCCGGAGACGTCGATCAGCAGCAGGACTTTTCGCGGTCGCTTGCGGCGCTTCAGCCGCGCCAGTTTCAGCACTTCGCCGTCATTACGCGCGGCGTCGCGCAGGGTGCGCCGGAGATCGACCAGCGGGCCGCGGCGTCCGCGCATGCGGCGATAGCTGCGCCGCCGCGGCAGCCGCGCCGGCGCTTCGCGTGAAAGCTTGCGCAGCGTCTCGTCACGATCGGCAGGACCGAAGCGGCGCTCGACCAGAGTTTCCGCGCTGGTCGCAGCTTCGCCCGATTCGTTGGATTCCTCCGGCGGCGGAGGTTCGCCCTCGCCGCGCTGCTCTTCCTGCACCCGGACGACGTCGCCGTCATCCTCGGCGTCGCCGAGAATAGGCGCGTCCTCACCGAGGAAATGGATGCGAAACAGCGTGTTATAGGCGCTATGGCGCTCCGGCGACGGCGCCAGCATCGCCAGCCCCGCGCGGCGGATGTCCTCGGGATCGCGCGGGCCGAGCAGTTCAATCGCCGACAGGAACGAGGTGGTTTGTTCCGGCGCGATCGCAAAGCCGTTGGCGCGCAACAGACCGACGAAGCTGAGGAAAGGCCGCGCCGCGCGCGGCAGGGGATCGAATTCGCTCATGCGGCTGACTCTGCAATCAGCGCGTCAAGCCGGCCGGAAATGAAAGCGAGGTCTTCCTCGTCCTTCAGCGCGACGCCGATCGCGCGCTTGAATGCGTCGGGCCAGCGCGCGCCGCCCTGATGCAGCAGGGTTGCGGCTTCGGCCCAGTCGACCGCCTCGGCGATGCCCGGCGCCTTGCTGAGCGGTTCGCGGCGCAATTTGCCCACCGCCTTGACCACGGCACGGGCGGTCGCTTCGGCGACGCCCGAGGCACGCAGCATCACGATGCGGGCTTCGCGCTCCGCATCGGGATAGTCGATCCAGTGATAGACGCAGCGCCGTCGCAACGCCTCGTGCAGATCGCGGGTGCGGTTGGAGGTGAGGATCACCACCGGGCGCTCCGCGGCGCGCAACGTGCCGCGCTCTGGGATCGAGATCTGGAAATCGGACAGGAATTCGAGCAGGAACGCCTCGAATTCCTGGTCCGAGCGATCGATTTCGTCGATCAGAAGCACCGTCGAGTCCGGCGCGCGAAGTGCCGCCAGCATCGGCCGCTCGATCAGGAACGCTTCGCCGTAAATATCGATGCTCTGGTCACCGGCCTGCCGGATCGCCAGCATCTGGCGCGGATAATTCCACTCGTACAGTGCGGCCGAGGCGTCGATGCCCTCATAGCATTGCAGCCGGATCAGCTTGCGGGCCAGCACCGCGGCAATCGCCTTGGCGGCTTCGGTCTTGCCGACACCGGGCGCGCCTTCGAGCAGCAGCGGCTTGCCGAGCGCCAGCGCCAGATAGGCCGAGGTCGCGATCGCCTCGTCGGCCAGATAATAGGCCGACCGCAGCGCGCGCTCCAGCGCCTCCGGACTGCCGATGCCGACGATGTTGGAGCGCACGGCCATGCGATTATCGCCTCGCCTGCGGCTTGGCGCCGCCCTGGGCGCGGATCGCCCGCAGTACCTTTTCCGGCGTGATCGGCAGATCGTCGATGCGCACCCCGACCGCGTTGAAGATCGCGTTGGCGACCGCGGGCAAAATCGGGTTGGCGCACATCTCGCCCGGACCCTTGCCGCCGAACGGCGCGTCGGGCGCCGGACGTTCCAGCACCGCGATGTCGTGCGGGCAGATGTCGCCGGGTCCCGGCATCAGATATTCCGTGAAATCGCGCGGGCCGTGGCTGATGTCGGGATAATACGGCTCCGGCGTTTCGTAGAGCGCGTGGCTGACGCCCATCCAGGCGCCGCCGACCAGTTGCTGCTCGACCATTCGGGGGTTGAGCGCGCGCCCCAGTTCATAGGCGCTGTCCATCTTGATCATGGCGACTTCGCCGGTTTCGTCGTCGACCTCGACTTCGGCGACCAGACAGGCATGGGCGTAGCAGGTCGCTGGCGACATTTCGCCGGTTTCGGGATCGACCGCGGAGAGCGGAACCAGGAAGATTCCGCGGCCGGAGATGGTGCGACCCTGCTTGAACTGCGCGGCTATGGCGACGTCCTTGGTCGAAATCGAGCGATGCGGCGCGCCCTTGACGTGAATGTTGCCGCGCCCGTCGGTCTCGAGGTCGGCGACGTTGACTTCCAGTTCTTCGGCTGCTGCTTCCATCATCACGCCGCGCGCCTCCGTGGCCGCAGCGATCACCGCGTTGCCGACGCGGTGGGTGCCGCGCGAAGCAAAACTGCCCATGCAATGCGGTCCGGTGTCGGAATCGGCGGTGTCGACGTAGACGTCCTCGACCGGCACGCCGAGCGTTTCGGCGCAAATCTGCCGGGTCACCGATTTCATGCCCTGTCCGAGATCGATCGACGACAAGGCCACCGTGAACTTGCCGCTCGGATTGGAATGGACCAGTGCCTGGCTGGGGTCGCCGCCCAGATTCATGCCGATCGGGTAGTTCATCGAGGACATGCCGCGGCCGCGAAGCTTGGTCATGATCAGCGTCTCCTTCCGAATACCGATGAAAAGCGAGTGGCACCGTGCGAACTCGATGTCGGGGCGGGTGGGGGCGCCGGTGGGCGCGGCGGCGGCGGCGTGGGCTCGGGTGCGAGCGGCGCGACCGTCCCGCGATCGTAACTGGTGCGTTGTTGCGCCGCCGCGGGCCGGGCGGGAAACGAGACCGCCGCGTCGCGCGGCGTTAGCGTAATTTGCGCGCGTTCGCCACCGCCGTCCTTGAGCGAGGAGGCGCGCTTGAATTCCTCGCCGATTTTCCACTTCGCCTTTTCGGCGGCGACCTGGACGCATTCGATCAGCGCGGTGTTCTTGGCGATCCGCCGATGCGCCTTCATGTCGCCATCGCGATAGGCGTTGAGAATCCGGAACTCCATCGGATCCATGCCCACCAGATGGGCGAGCTTGTCCATTTGGCATTCCAGCGCGAAATCGAGCGCGGTGACGCCGAAGCCGCGCATCGCGGTGGAGGGCGTGCGGTTGGTGTAGGCGCAGAAGACGTCGGCGTGGACATGGGGAATGGTGTAGGGCCCCGGGATATGCGCGACGCATTTGATGACGGCGTAGCTTGAAAGTCTGGTATAGGCGCCGCTGTCGAAATAGCTGCGCACCTGGCGCGCCATGATGCGGCCGTCGCGCCGCACCCCGTCCTTGACGTAGATGCGTTCGGCGCCGCGCGGCGAACCGAATTGCATCTCCTCCTCGCGGCCGAACACGTAGCGCACCGGCCGGCCGGTCAGCATCGCGCCGAGAATCGCCAGCGGCTCGGTCATGGTGTCGACCTTGCCGCCGAACCCGCCGCCGACGGTGCCGCCGATGAAATGCAGCTTGTTGGAGGGGACGTCGAGAATTTTCGCGCAGGTATCGAGCGAAAAGAACAGCGCCTGGGTCGAGGTGTAGACCACATAGCGGCCGTTGGTGTCGGGGGCGGCGATCGAGCCGTTGGTCTCGGTCGGCGCATGCTCGATCGGCGACATCTGGTAGCGGTGTTCGATCACGTGATCGGATTCGACGAAGCCGCGTGCGACGTCGCCAAAGCGAAGTTTCTGGTGGTCATATTTGTCGTAAAAGGTGAAACTGTTGTTCGGATAGGTCTCGTTGACCACGGGCGCGCCGGGCTTCAGCGCCTCTTCGACGTCGAACACCGATGGCAGTGGTTCGTAATCGACGCGAATTTTGGCCAGCGCCTCGAACGCCTCGCGATGGCTGTCGGCCACCACCGCGACCAGCGGCTCGCCCTTGTAGCGCACCTTGTCAACCGCGAGCGTCGGCTCATCGTCGATGCCGAAATTGATCAGGCTCAGCAGCGTGTTGAGATTGCGCGGCACGTCGGCGCCGCGGATCACGCGGCGCACGCCGGGCATCTTATCGGCCTCCGCGACGTCGATGCGCCGGATCCGCGCATGGGTATGCGGGCTGCGCAGCACCTTGAGATGCAGCATGCCCTGCAATTTGTGGTCGTTGAAATAAGTCGAGGTCGCGGTGACGTGGCCGAGCATGTCCTGGCGCTGCGTGCCCTTGCCGATTTCCTTGAGATTGTCGTCGCGCTCGTCGGCGAAGATATCCTTGCGAAGTTCGAACATGGCGAAAAACCTTTCAGGCGCGCGCGGCGCTGGCGCGCGTGGCGGCGGACAGGATGGCGTTGATGATCGGCTCATAGCCGGTGCACCGGCAGATGTTGCCGCCGATCGCCTCGACCACATCCTGACGCGAAGGCTGCGGGTTGTGATCGAGCAGCGCCTTGGCCGCCATCAGCATGCCGGGCGTGCAATAGCCGCACTGCGCCGCGAAATGCTCCATGAAGGCCGCTTGCAGTGGATGCAGCGCCGGTCCGGTCTTCAGGCCGTCGGCGGTCTCGATCGAACGGCCCTCGGCCATCTCGGCCAGCGTGACGCAGGACAGATAGGCCGCGCCGTCGATCAGCACGGTGCAGGCGCCGCAACCGCCCTGGCCGCAGCCGAATTTGGGCGAGTGATCTCCGACGCCGTCGCGCAGCGCCACCAGCAGGCTGTCGCCGCCTTCGACGAAGACCGCGACGTCGTGATCGTTGTGCCGGAACTGTAAAGCGGTTTTGGCCATGGCTTTCGATCTCTCTTCAGGCTTGCTGGCCGAGCAGAACGCGGCGCAGATGGATGCCGGCGACTTCGCGGCGATACCAGGTGCTCGCGATAGGGTCGGTAGCCGGCGAAGTCCCCTCCGCCGCAACCGCAATCGCCGCCGCGACGCCGGACTCATCGAGCATCCTGCCCTCCAGCGCGCGTTCGGCGGATTTGGCGCGGATGGCCGTGGGCGCCATGGCGCCATAGGCAATGCGCGCGCCCGCGACCCGTCCACCGACATTGGGGATGTGGACGGCGAGCGAAATCACCGAGGCGCCCTTGGGCCGCACCCGCGAAATCTTGCGGTAGCGAAACGCCTCGGGGCTGGCGGGCCGCTCGCAGGAGACGCTGACCACCAATGAGCCGCCGGCGCGGTCGCGGCCGGCGAAAAACTCCTCGATCGGCATCTCGCGCACGCCGTAGCCGCCCTGCATCGAAACCGTGGCGTCGAGCGCGAGCAGCGCCACGCCGAGGTCGCCGAACGGGGCGGGAGCAAACAGGTTGCCGCCGACGGTGCCCATGTTGCGCACCGCCGGGCCGCCGATCGAGCGCGCCACCGGATGCAGGAAACTAACATCACGCTCGGTCAGGATCTGCGCCAGCGTCACGCCGGCCCCGATGGTGATGCGTCCGCCGCTGGCGCGAATAGTGCTCAGGCTGCGATCCTTGACGCGCACGATGGTCGAGAACGAGAGGTCCCCTTCGTTGACCGCGCGCATCACCAGCGTTCCGCCGCCGATATAGCGCGCGCCGCGTTCGCTGGAGAGCGCGCTCGCCGCCTCGGGGAGTGTTGCGAATGTTTTCACGCTCACAGGCATGGTGCGATTCCCCCGTTCATGCCGCCTCGCTCAGATGTTTGCGAACGGCGTCGAAGCCGGCCTGGTAGATCTGCTCGCCGACCATGTCTACCAGCCGCGCTTCCTCGCCGGCGCGGGTGGTGAAGCGGCATTCCCAATGCCAGAAGGTGCGGTCGCCGTCGGTGACCGGCAGCAGGCGGACGCGGGCGACATAGTTGAACAGCGGAATCGGCGTATCCAGCAGGCAATAGCTGAAACTCTGTTCGAGATCGGACAGTGCCAGCAATTGCTCGCGCAATTCGCCGCCGTCGGCGAGCTTGAAACGACGGACGCAGCCGATCTTGTCGGCGGGCTGGCTGCGCTCGATCGTGCTGGTGGCGACGGCAGGGTGCCAGCGGTCGTGGCCGTTGAAATCGCGCAGCACGTTCCAGACGCGGTCGGTCGGCGCGTTGATGACGGTGCTTTTGACGATTCGCGGCATGTTTCAGCCTCCGAACGCGCGCTTGAGCGCGTCGAAGCCGCCCTGGAACACGCCGCCGCCGATGCTGGCGATCAGCTCGGCTTCGCGATCCGGCGCGCAATCGAATTCCGCGGTCCATTCCACGAAGGTCGAGTCGCCGTCGGTCACCGGCGTCAGCCGCAGGGTGGCGACGTAGTTTTCCACGCCCATCGGCGATTCCAGGATCGAATAGGTGCAGAACATCTCGTAGTCGGAGAGGCCGAGCAGCTTCTCGCGAATGCGGTCGCCATTGCGCAAGCGGAAATCCCGTACGCAGCCGATCTTGTCGGCGGGCTCGCCGCCTTCGATACGGCTTTCGCCGATTGCGGGATGCCAGTTCGGCAGGCCATTGAAGTCACGCACCCGCGCCCACACCCGGTCGGAGCGGCCGTTGATCACGCTGGAAACATAAACTCGCGCCATGATCTGCCTCAGGATTTCTTGCGCGACGAACTGCCGCCGGCAGGCGCGTCAGGCGCCGTACCGCCCGGCGGCGGTGCGGCGTCAGGGACCCGCTTCGACGTGGAGTCCCTGATGCCCTGGAGGTCACGGGCCTCGCGGATCAGGCCCTGCATCTTCGAAAGGCTGCCGCCCTCGATGCCGATTTCGGACAGGACCGAGTCGATCAGCGGCGCCTGCACGCGGTAGCGCAGCGCCGAATCGATCACCTCGTCGGTGGCGTTGCGCCCGCTGCCGCCGCCCGAGCCGGAGCCATTGAGGCCGTCGACATGGAGGATTCGGATGCCCTCGATCTTCTCCATCGGCTTGACGCTCTCGCGCACGATGCCCTCGATGTGCTCGAGCAGCTTGCGCTTGAACAGCGATTTGCGCGCGCTGTCGGTGAGCACGTTCTCGGCCTCGTTGATGAGCCGCTGTGCTTCGGCTTCGACGGCGGAGCGGATGCGCTGGGCTTCCGACGCAATCCGGGTCTCCTCGGCTTCCTTCTCGGCGATCATCACCTCGATGGTCTTGCGGCGTCGCGCGATCTCGCTGTCGCGCACGGTGATGGCCTTTTCCTGGGCTTCGGAAGCGTGCGCCTTGGCGTTTTCCGCTTCGGCCTGCGCCGCCGAATGTTCGAGCGATTTCTGGTAGAGCGCGATGGCCTTTTCCATCAGCGCGGTCTCGACTACCTTCTCGCGGTCGACTTCCAGCTTGCGCAGGTCCCGTTCGCGCGACACCCGGGCCTCGTCGAGGCCGCGGTCGGAGGCAATACGGGAGCGTTCGATTTCCTCGCGGGAGGCGATTTCGGCCTCCTGCAGTGCCTGGACGCGGGCGATCTCCAACTGTTCGATCGCGCGCCGCCGCTCCAGCCGTGCGGCTTCCATCACCTGCTCGCGCTCGACGTCGCTCTTTTCGACCTGCTGCTTGGCAAGGATTTCGGCCTGACGCACCTGCCGGTCGGCGCTGATGCGTTCGGACTTCTTGGAAGAAAGCGCGATGATACGTTCTTCGTCGGCAAGCTCGATCGCCTTCTTCTGGTCGATGCTGAGCACTTCGCGGGTCTGGGCGGAGGCAATGCGGTCGGCTTCCAGCGCCAGTTCGACGCCGATGCGCTGGCGCTCGATGGCGTCGCGACGCTTGAGTTCGGCGGCGTCGAGCATTTCGGAGCGCGCGATCTCCAGGCCTTTCGTATCGCGGTCGGCCAGGATCCGCTCGGCAGCGACCATTTTCTCCTGCGCGATCTTGGCGGCCTCGATGGCCTCCCGCGCCTTGATCTCGGCGGATTCGATGCTCTGGTTGCGAGCGATCTCGCGGCCGCGGATTTCCACCTCCGAGGCGATCCGCGCCGAGGCGACCACATGGCGCGAGGAGACTTCGGCCTTGTCGAGGGTTTCGTTGCGCTCGATTTCAAGGCTGCGGGTTTCCTGTTCGGCCTGGATGCGCTCGGCGGCGAGCATTTGCTCGCGGGCGATCTTGGCCGCCTCGGTAGCCTGCTGGGCGGCAATTTCGGCGGCTTCGATCGCCTGTGTGCGGGCGATTTCCAGCGAGCGGGTGCGCTCTTCCGAGGCGATGCGCTCGGCATTAATCGAGGCCATCTGCACGATGCGCAGCTTTTCCGTCGCTTCCCGGGCGGCGATCTCGGCTTCCTCGACCACTTGGGTGCGCTCGATCTCGCGCCGGCGGGTATCTTCCTCGTTGACGATGCGCGACTCCGTGACCGCGCGCTCCTGCAGGATACGCGCCTTTTCGACGGCTTCGCGGGCCTGGATCTCGGCCTCTTCGATGGTGCGGGTGCGCTCGATTTCCTTCTGGCGGACCTCGCGCTCGGAGGCGATGCGGGCGGTGTCGACCGATCGCTGATTGGAGATCCGCGCCTTCTCGATGCCCTCGCGGGCGGAAATCTCGATTTCCTCGACCGCACGGGTGCGCTCGATTTCCTGCTGGCGGATTTCCCGCTCGGAGGCGATTCTAGCCTCGTTGATCGCCTGTTCGTTGGAGATGCGGGCCTTCTCGATGGTCTCGCGGGCGGAAATCTGCGCCTGCTCGGCCTCGGTCTCGCGCAGCGCCCGCTCGCGCGCCACTTCGGTGCGCTGCACGGCGCGCCGCACCTCGATATCGCGTTGCTGTTCGAGCCGTGCGGCTTCGCTGTCGCGCTCGATATCGAGCGCCTGGCGCTCGGCCTCGAGGTTGCGGCTGCGGATACGGATCATCGAATCCTGTTCGATGTCGTTGCGTAATTTGCGCTTGGCTTCGATGTCCTCCATCAGCCGGGTCAGGCCTTCCGCGTCGAACCGGTTGGAAGGATTGAAGAATTCGAGGTCGGTCTGGTCCAGATCGGTGATGGCGACGGATTCGAGCTCAAGCCCGTTCTGCGCCAGCGCTTCGGCCGCGGCGGCCTTGACCCGCGCGACGTATTCGCCGCGCTGCTCGTGCATCTGTTCCATGGTCATTTCGGACGCCACCGAACGCAGCGAGGAGACGAACTTGCCCGAAAGCAGGGCGTGCAGGCGCTCGGGTTCGAGCGTACGCCGCCCCAATGTCGCCGCCGCGATCGAGACCGCTTCGCGGGTCGCCTGCACGCGGACATAGAAATCGGCCTCGATGTCGATGCGCATGCGGTCGCGGGTGATCAGCGCATCGCCCTTCTCGCGCACGATCGCCATCGGCAACACATTCATGTTGACGGGGGTATAGTCGTGAATGAACGGCAGCACGAAGCCGCCGCCGTCGATCACCACCCGCTCGCCGCCAAAGCCGGTGCGTACGAACGCCACCTCCTTGGAGGAGCGGTGGTAGAGCCAATTCACCACATAGACGAACACCACGATGACGATGATCGCGATGATCAGCCATAGGATCAGCGTGCCAATCAAAAGACCCGACATCTTGCGTACCTCCCCAACAAGCCGCCGTTTGGCGCGGCCCGAACATTCACAACTCTAGCTTCGTCCGATTGCCTTGAACCGCTTGACCTGATCCGTTAGCGCGCGCTCGACCGGCAGGCGTTCCATCGAAGACGCGCCATAGAACCCGTGGCAGGTCTTCGTCTGTTTCATGATGAAGTCGGCGTCGGCGGGTTCCGAGATCGGGCCGCCATGCGCGAGCACGAGAATATCCGGTCGCATCCGCAGCGCTGCCGCCGCCCAGGCGTCGATCAGGGCAGGGCAGTCCGCGAGTTTCAGCGCCGTCTGCGCGCCGATCGCGCCGCCGGTGGTCAGCCCCATGTGGCAGACGATGATGTCGGCGCCGGCGCGCGCCATCGTTTCGGCTTCGGCCGCGTTGAAGACGTAAGGCGTCGTCAAGAGATCGAGGGCGTGCGCTTGCGCGATCATGTCGACCTCCAGCGCATACGACATCCCGGTCTCTTCGAGATTGGCGCGGAAGGTGCCGTCGATCAAGCCGACGGTCGGGAAGTTCTGGACGCCGGAAAACCCAAGCGCCTTGATCTCGGCGAGGAAGACGTCCATCTGCCGGAACGGATCGGTGCCGTTGACGCCGGCCAGCACCGGTGTTCGCTGCACCACCGGGAGCACTTCGCGCGCCATCTCGACCACGATGGCATTGGCGTCACCATAGGCGAGCAAGCCGGCAAGCGAGCCGCGGCCGGCCATGCGGTAACGGCCCGAATTGTAGATCACGATCAGGTCGGCGCCGCCGTCCTGCTCGCATTTGGCGGACAGCCCGGTGCCGGCGCCGCCGCCGACGATCGGCTCGCCGCGCGCCACCATGGCGCGGAATTTCTCGAGCAGGGCTGCACGTTCAAATCTGGCCATGGCTACCTCGCCGCGCGTCTGCGGGTGCCCGCGCGACCGTGCAGCGCGCGAAACGCGGCGACGACGGCGGAGGCGAATTTGGGATCATTGATGTGACGCTTGACACGGATCAGCTGACGGTTGGTGGTCTGGCGCACCGTCTGGTCGAGGGCGCGGAACAGGGCGGCGTCGGCTTCGGGGTCGTGGAACGGCTGGCCCGGCGCATCGAGCGCGGAGACGCCGCCTTCGGGCAGCAAGAAGCGCACCGGCCCATCCATGCGGTTGAGGCGCTCGCCGATCCATCGGCCCATGGCGTCGTTTTCCGCCGGCGTGGTGCGCATCAACGTCACCTGCGGATTGTGAACCTGCAGGCGGCGGCCGGAATAGGCCGGCGGCACGGTGTCCCTGGCGCCGAAATTGACCATGTCGAGCGCGCCGACCGATCCGACATAGGGCAGGCGGGCGCGGATGAAGGCGCCGAAACGGTCTTCAGTCGCGGGGAATACGCCGCCCATCAGGAGATCACAGATTTCCGTGGTGGTGACGTCGATCGCGCCGACCAAGAGGCCGGAATCGACCAGCTTCTCCATCGACTGGCCGCCGACGCCGGTGGCATGGAACACCAGACACTCCCATTCTTTCGCGAGCTCGGTCGATATCTGCTGCACGCAGGGCGTGGTGACGCCGAACATCGTCAGGCCCACCGCGGGCGGGTCGGTCGCGGCGGGCGCCGCGGCACCGTCGCCAAGCCGCGACTTCACCATGCCGATCACGGCCTGCGCGCCGTTGCCGAGCACCTGGCGCGAAATCGAATTGATGCCTTGGACGTCGGTGACCGAATACATCATCGTGATGTCGGCGGGGCCGACATAGCGACCGACGTCGCCCGAGGCGATCGACGAGATCAGGACCTTGGGCACGCCGATCGGCAGGGCGCGCATGCCCGGCGCCACGATCGAGGCGCCGCCCGAACCGCCGGCGCTGATGATGCCGGCAACATCGGTCTGCCGCTTGATCCAGGTCTCGAACGCCTCCGCCATCGCGCCGACCGAGGCGCCGCGGTCGCCGTTGAAGACGCCGGGCCCGCCCCGCGAATGATTGAGCGCGATTTCCTGCGCGGTGACGTCGGTGGTCGCGGCCTTACCGCTGGTCGAAACATCGACCAGCCGGGTCCGCAGCCCGCTCGCCTTGACGAGATCGCGGATGAAACGCAGCTCCGGTCCTTTGGTGTCCAGCGTGCCGACGATCAGCACAGCCGGCGGTCCGCTGGCACGGGCGGTCAACGTCGGAGAGCGGCGGCGCGCCGACTCGTCGATCCGGGTGAAGCCGGTCGAGAGCGTGCGCGCGGCGGCTTCGATGCGGGCCGCAGGGATCGGCTGCGACCATCGCGTCGGCGCAATCGGATTGGAAACGTAGATACGGATCGGCCCTGCATTTGCGGCCGGGGCGGGGGCGCGCGCGGCGCTCGATCGCGGCGCGTCGACTTGATGTTCGTCGGCCTCCGGCTCGGCTTCCGAGAGACGGCCGACCCCGAGCAGACGCTGTTGCAACTCGCGGTCGGCGGCGAGTCGCTGCGAGTCGATGATGCGGTTGATCCGTCCATTGACCATGATCGCGACCTTGTCGGCCACCGAGGTGGCGACGCCGATGTTCTGTTCGATGACCAGGATCGCGATATCGCCCTCGTCGCCGAGCCTGACCAGCATCTCCTCGACCCGGTTGACGATGACGGGTGCCAGGCCCTCGGTGGGCTCGTCCATGATCAGCAGTTGCGGATTGGTCAGCAGGGCGCGCGCGATGGCGAGCATCTGCTGCTCGCCGCCGGAGAGTTCGCCGCCGCCATTGTTCTTGCGTTCGGCGAGGCGCGGAAAGGTGTCGTAGATGCGCTCCGGGCTCCAGGCGCCGTGCCGCGCGCCGACGCTGATGCGTAAGTGTTCGTCGACGGTGAGCGAGCGCCACAGCCGGCGTCCCTGCGGGACATAGCCGACGCCGAGGCGCGCGATTTGCGCTGGCTGCAGGCTCAGGAGATCCTGCCCGTGCATGCGGATCGAGCCGCTGGAGGCGCGCACCAGGCCCATGATGGTCTTGCACAGCGTGGTCTTGCCCATGCCGTTGCGCCCGACAACGGAAACAACGCCGTGATCGAGCGTAAGGTCGACGCCCTGCAAGGCGTGCGAGTGCCCGTAATAAACGTTGAGGCCGCTGATCTGCAGGACCGCGGCGGCGGCAGGGGGACGGCGCGGCTCAGCCATGTCCGCCTCCCAGATAAAGCTCCTGCACCTCGGGATCGGACTCGATTTCGCGCGGCGCGCCTTCCTTGAAGATGCGGCCATTATGCATCATCGTCACGCTTTCGACCACGCGCAACGCGACGTCCATGTCGTGCTCGATGATGATGTAGCCGATATGCGCGGGCAACGCCGACAGGATCTCGACCAGCTCCGAGCGCTCGGTCGGCGACAGGCCGGCGGCGGGTTCGTCGAACAGGATAAAGCGCGGGGCGCCGGCGAGCGCGAGCGCGATCTCGAGCTGCCGCTGCTGGCCGTAGCTCAGTTCGGAAACCAGCCGATCCTTGACGTCGCGGAGATGCACGGCCTGAACCAGGTTCTCGGCGGACTGAACCAGCGCGTCGGTGAGGCGTGGACGAAGCAGCGAGAAGCGTCCGCGCGAAACGCCGCGGCAGGCCAGGTAGACATTGTCGACCACCGACAGGCCCGGAAACAGCGCGGAAATCTGATAGGTGCGGCGCAGGCCGCGGCGGATGCGCTCATAAGGCGGAAAGGCGGTGACGTCCTCGCCGAAGAAGCGGATAGTGCCCGAGGTCGGCAGAAAATCGCCAGTGACGCAGTTGAACAGCGTGGTCTTGCCGGCGCCGTTCGAGCCCAGCACCGCGCGCCGCTCGCCCGGTCGCACCGTCATGGTGACATCGGTGAGCGCGGCGAGGGCGCCGAACAGCCGGGTGACGCCGCGCAATTCCAGCGCATTGCCGGCGCCGACGGCGGAGAGGCGTTGTGCGACGCTATCCATGGCCGCCTCCCGGTGCCGCATTGCGCGACGACAGGCCGCGGTTGCGCCAGCGCGTCCACAGCCCGATCACCCCATCCGGGGACCAGAACACGACGACCAGAAAGCCGAGGCCGATCAGCAGGCGAAACCGGTTGCCGTCGAGCCCGATCGCGACCAGGAAGTCGAGGGCGAAGGTGCGCAGGATGACGAAAATCAAGGCGCCGATGAACGGTCCAATGGGTCGCGAAATGCCGCCGACGACGGCAATCACCAGAATGTCGATGGCGTTGTCGACGCCGACGGAGCCGGGAGAAATCTGCCCGTTGCTCCACACCAAAAGGATGCCCGCGATCGCGGCGACCAGCGAGGCGAAGACATAGGCGGCGACGCGATGCGCATTGACGTTGAAGCCCAGTGCGGCCATCCGGCGGGGGTTGTCGCGCACGCCCTGCAAAGCGAGCCCGAACGGCGCGCGTGCGAGGTAGCCGGCCGCCCAGTAGCAGATCGCGGCGAAGCCCAGGGTCACATAGTAAAATGGGATCGGCGAACGCCAGTCGACGCCCCAGAAATTCGGCGTGGCGATGCTGTTGATGCCGGTGTGGCCGTTGAAGATCGCGTAATTCTGGTTGACGAAATAGTAAAACGCCGACGCGATTGCGAGCGTGATCATGATGGTGTAGATGCCCGTGGTGCGGACCGCGAGCGCGCCGGTAACGGTGCCGAACACCGTGGCGAGTGCCAAAGCCATCGGCGCGGCGAGCCACCACGGCCATCCGAGGCTGAGATGGGTCAAGCCGCTGACGCCGAAGATCGCCACCATGTAGCCGGAAAAACCCGCAATCGTCATCTGGGCGAGGCTGACCATGCCGCCGTAGCCGGCCAGAAACATCAGGCTGAGGCCGATCATTCCCAGAATGTACGCCCAGGAGAATATCTGAAACAGGATGAACCCGTTCACCAGCAGCGGCATGATCAGCAGGATCACGGCGACAACGGCGGCGGCCGGATGGATGCGCTGAGTCCAGGCGGCCGGCGCCGCGTCGACCGGAGCCGGTGCCACTGGGCGCGCTATTTCGACGATGCTCATGGTTCAGCGCCTCACCAACAGGCCCTGCGGCCTGACCGCGAGCACCGCCACCATGATGAGGAAGGTCAGCACGATCGAGTAGGTCGGGACGTAGACCGAGCCGAGTTGTTCGGCGAGGCCGATGATCAGGGCGCCAAGTGCCGCGCCCGGAATCGAGCCCATGCCGCCGACGATGACCACGACCAGTGAGGCCAGCAGAAATCGGGTGTCCTCGCCCGGGGAAATCGATTGAAAGGTAGCACCCACGACGCCGGCCATTCCTGCAAGGCCCGCGCCGAAAGCGAACACCAGCACGAACACCAGTTGAATCCGCACCCCCATCACCGACAGCATGTCCCGGTCGTCGACGCCGGCGCGCACGATCATCCCGATGCGGGTGCGATTGAGCACCAGCCACATGCCCAGGCCGATAACGACCGAAGCGGCGAAGATGACCAGGCGCACGATCGGGTATTGCAGATAGACCGCCTCGCCCGAGGATTTGACCGCCACCACGAACGGCAGCGGTGCCGGACCAACCAGCAAAGCGGGGGTCTGAACCTGGTAGAAGTCGCCGCCGAAGCTCCAGAGCATCAAATCCGCAAGCACGATCGAAATGCCGATTGTGACCAGCGTCTGCCGCAGATCCTGTCCCTCCATGCGGCGGAACACCAAAACCTGCAGGATCACGCCAAGCAGGGCCGCCGCCACGAAGGCCATCACGAAGCTGAACAGCCACGAACCGGTCAAATTATCGGTCGTGTAGCCGATATAGCCGCCAAACAGGTAGATCGACCCGTGCGCGAGATTGACGTTGCGCATCAATCCGAAGATCAACGTGAAGCCGCTGGCGACAAGGAAATACAGCCCGCCCAGCGTGATCCCGTTGAACAGCGCGTTGAGAAATACCTTCTTCCTGCCGACCGCCTCCTCCAGGCCTTGCGGCCAGGTCGCGAAGATCAGCCAGAGCACCACCACGACGGCGATCAGGATCAGCAGCGACCAGACTGGATGGCGTTCGACAAAGCGGTTCATCCGAACACACCCGCAAAACCGGCCGGCGCGGAGCTAACGCACCGAATCTTCATCCTGCCCCTGGCCATGACGGCGCTCATCCTCCTGAACCGTTTCGCGGCTTATTGGCGCGATCAGGAGGTCCAGTGTAGCGTGCTCGAATTCCGTACGCTTGATCGTGAGTATCTTTTTGTGCGAGCGGGTGTCTCGCCGGCGCGGCCAGGCGGCTCGTCAGAGCAGCTGCGCTGCACCGCGATAATCCGTTGGCGCCATCCCGACGTTGGACGCGAAAAAGCGCGTGAAGGCGCTCTGCGAGGAAAAGCCAAGGTCGAAGCCGATGTCCGCCACCGGCTTTTCCGTTTTCACCAGCACGTCGATCGAACGTTCCATCAGCAAGGTATTCAAATAGAGATTCGGCGTGACGCCGGTCTGGCTGCGGAACAATTTGTAGAAATGCGGCCGCGACAGCCCGGACTCGCGGGCAACGTCGTCGAGCTGGATGTTGGCTCCGAGCCCTTCCTGAATGAGGCGGATCGACTTGCGAACCCTGAAATCGGTGACGTCTTCGAGGACGCGGCGCTCCGACGCCTCGCCGGGACGCCGCCAGCTCTCGGCATAGCAGGCGTCGATCAAGCCGCGCAGCTCGTGATCGAGTTCATTGAGCCTGTGCGCGGCATAGACCATCGCCGCGGTGCGCCGGATCTGGCGGTCGATCGCCGAGGTCCGGTAAGTCAATGGACGGCCGAATCGCAGGCGCGCGGAATCGCTGAGGGCGCCGGGCGTGAACCATTCGGGGTTGACGTAAAGAACGAAGAACAACGCGCCCTGGCCGAGGTCGCGGGGTACGAAATTGTGCGGCTCCCAGGGACAAACGGCGACGTAGGAGGACGCGGTCAGGGGACAAAATGTATCTCCGACCGTGATGCTTCCGTCCGAGCCGCCGAGATGGAAAATCAGATGCCCTTCGCGGTGCGCGTGGACATTGAAGGGCCGGTTCAACTGATAAATCGTGGCGCGACCGAAGCAGCCATGAAACACGGCTATCGCCCTGCTCATATGGATCCTCCCGAGTTTTCGCCTCGTTGTCTCTTAAGCTCTACAAACCCGAGGAATATTGCAAGAGCGCGTTGAACCGGGGGGCGAAATTCATCACCCCCCGGCGCCGGTGCCATGAAACCCGGCGGCTACGCTACCCGCGCAGCCGCGCTCCGGGTCAGTTGTATTTCTTGCATTCGGGAACCGTCCGGCTCGGCAAGCCGATCTTGGCGAACACCTTCGGGTCGTAGCCCAGTGTTTGATTGACGTTCGGTATAACCGAGACAACCTTGCTGACCAGATTGCCCTTGCCGTCGTCCACCACCTCGGTCACAAAATTCGTGCCGATCGCCTGGCGATTGCTGTCGAGCTTGATTTCGCCGTTGGGGGCCTCGATCACCAGCGTATTGAGCGTTTCGCGAAGCTTCTTCTGGCCGTCGCTGAGGTCGCCATTGACCTTTTGCAGTGCCTCCATCAGGGCCTGGGTGGCGCCATAGTAATTGGTCGCGAGCAAAGACGGGGTCGGGAAGCGCTTCTCCGGCGGGAATGCGTCCTGATAGGCCTTCACAAAAGCCTGCCAACTCGGCGCGTCCCAGGTGTCGGCCTGACCGCTGGCCGCGACCGTGCCGATCAGCGCGTTCTTGGCGTTGCCCTTGGCCGAGAGGATGGTCTGATCGACCATGATCGAGCCGCCGATCAGATGCGCCTTGCCGCCCGCCTGCTGATACTGGTTGAGGAAGTTGACGGCATCACCGCCGCCGAGGCCGAGATAGATCGCGTCGACGTCGTCGGGCATCGCGGCGATGACCGAGGCGAAATCCTTGGTGCCCAGCGGCACCCACTGGCGATTGGTGACCTGGCCGCCGGCGGCGCAGTATTCCAGCACGAGGCCGAAAACCTGGGTGTAGACGAAGGAATAGTCCTCGCCGACCGTAGCGATCTTCTTGTAGCCCTTGGTCTTGTAGATGTAGTTGCCGAGCCCTGCCTGCCACTGCGCGCCGTCCATGTTGAAACGGTAGAAATTGGGGGCCGGATCGACGTAAGTGGTTTCCTGCGCACCCGAGCCGCCGTTGATGAACGTGATCTCGGGATGGGTCTTGGCGAAATTCTTGACCGCGATGCCTTCGTCGCCCGACAGCGGCGAGATCATCAGTTGGACCTTGTCCTGTTCGATCAGCTTGCGCACCGCGCGCACCGCCGAATCCGGCGTGGCGTCGGTCGAGGCGATGATGAATTCCAGTTCCTTGCCACCGACCTTGGTGCCGTATTTCTTTATGGCAGTCTGCATGCCGCGGATGCCGTCTTCGCCGAGCACCGTGTAGGTGCCTTCCAGCGTCGCCGTGACGCCGACCTTGATCTTCTCCTGAGCCTGTGCGCCGCCCGCCAATAAAAGGCAGCTCAGCGCGAGCGCGCCGACGCCGATACTCCGCGTGACCATTGTGTCCTCCCCTGTCGATTTCGTCACGCGTTCTGTGCGCGCAACGGGTCGCATCCGATTTCGGCCTCGACATCAAATCCGCATGAATTCAGTCGGCCGAGGGAAAGCAGACTAGCGGATATCGGGCGCGGGGCAGGCCGCCGGCGGACCCGCTCTTGACTTTTAGTCTCATTTTGTCTGCTGCTTCGCAGCATTCAATTCGCGCCGCAATATGCCCGGATGGCATATGCACGGCGAGCGATGGGCTTTGACATCGCCAGTGCGCGAGCGAATGATCATGGCGGTCACGCGCGCCCGGCGACACCCAACATCCATTCGACAGGTTGGACCGGTTTGCGGTGGATGCGGCGCCACGTCACAACTATGGCTCCAACGTCATCAGCCGCGATGTCGAAGCTGAACCGCACTCTCGTTTGCGATCGAATGTTTGCGATCGAAAGCGTACGATGTCGCCGATCCAATCTTCTAAGTCTTTGTACCTGAAGCGACACAACGCGAGAAACTTCGGGCCGGAGTTGGCGCGGTACGCACAAAAAGCGTATGATGAAACGAAACTGTACCGTTACAATATCATTCGGGAGGCGGCGTGAGAAGGGGGACTACCCGCAACACTCGGCTGGGTCTTCTGGCAGGCCTGGCTGCCGCCGTCGCGGCGGCGGCGCCGATGGCCGCGCAGCAAGCGCCGGCGAAGCCGGCTCCCGTCGGTATCGTTACCGCGGCTCGCAAACCGATCACGCAATCGAGCGAATATGTCGGCCGCATCCAGGCGATCGAGCGTGTCAATCTCACCGCGCGAGTGGCGGCCTTTCTCGATCAACGGTTCTTCACCGAGGGCGCCGAAGTCAAGAAGAACGAGCCGCTGTATCGACTCGAACAGGGACCGTTTCTGGCGGACGTAAAGTCGAAGGAAGCAACCATCGCTCAACTCAAGGCCCAGCTCCAGAATGCGCAGATCGTGCTCGATCGGGCAAAGACCCTGCTGAACGGTCCGGCCGGACAGCAATCCACTGTCGACAGCGCGACAGCGAACGCGCTGGCGCTGCAGGCCCAGGTGCTGGGGGCGGAAGCCCAGCTGCAGCAATCCCAGATCAATTTGGGTTACACCGATATCCGCTCGCCGATCGACGGCAAGATCGGTCGCACGGCGGTAACGGTTGGCAACTATGTCAGCCCGGGTTCAGGCGTGCTCGCGACAATCGTCAGTCAGGATCCGATGCATGTCGTGTTCGCGGTCTCTTCGCGTAACGCCATCGCGCTGCGCCGCCGTGCAATCGAAAAGCCGATCGTTATCAAAATCCGGCTGGCGGATGGCAGCATCTATAATCAAACCGGCACGCTCAATTTCTTCGACAATACGGTTGCCGGCAATACCGACACGATCGCGTTGCGAGGCGATGTGCGCAACCCGCCGGTCAATGCAAAAGCGGACGGCACAGTGCGGGAACTCGTCGACGGCGAATTCGTCACCGCCATCCTCGAGGACGCCGAACCGATCGAGGCGGTGACCATCCCTCGCGCCGCCGTGCTGACCGATCAGCAAGGCGACTACATCTATGTAGTCGACGGCGAGAACAAGGTGCAGCAACGCCGCGTGCAGCTAGGGCCCTCCACGGCGGGTATTGTCGCCGTCATGAATGGACTTAACGACGGCGAGCGCGTCGTCGTCGACGGCATCCAACGCATCCGCCCGGGTCAACTGGTTTCTCCCGACTCCGCGGGCAGTGCAGAGGGCGCCGTGGGCGTTTCGACGCCGGGCTGAGAGCTGGACCCCGATGATCTCCGCCATCTTCATCAAACGACCGCGACTGGCCGTCGTCATCGCCATCGTCATCACCATCGCCGGCGCGATCGCATTGACGCGCATTCCCGTCGCGCAGTTTCCAGACATCGTGCCGCCGCGCGTTCAGGTGTCTGCGAGCTATCCCGGCGCATCCGCAGCGGTGATCGAAGCGGCCGTCGCGCAGCCGCTCGAGGCGCAGATCGTCGGCGTCGACAAGATGATTTACATGAAATCGACCAGCGCCAACGACGGCACCTATAATTTGACGGTCAGTTTCGCGGTGGGGACGAACCCCGACGTCGATACGGTCAACGTCAACAACCGCGTCCAGACCGCGCTGCCGCAACTCCCGCAACAGGTTCAGGTGCAAGGGTTGACGGTGATCAAGCGCTCGGCGGCAATCCTGCAATTTCTCAATCTCTATAGCGAGGACGAAAAGCTCAGCCCGGTGTTCATCACCAGCTATGCGACCCTGAATGTTCTCGACGAACTCTCGCGGGTAGGAGGCGTCGGCCAGGTTCTGCTGTTCGGCAAGCTCAATTATTCGATGCGCATCTGGTTCGATACTCAGCGACTGACCAGCCTCAACCTCTCGCCGTCCGACGTCGTCAACGCGATTCAGGCCCAGAATGTGCAGGCTCCTGTCGGCCGAATTGGCGCGCGTCCTGTCAGCAATGATCAGCAGTTCCAGATGAACGTGCAGACGCAGGGGACGCTGACCACACCCGAGCAGTTCGGCAGGATCGTGTTGCGTGCCAATGCCGATGGCACGGTTTTGCGCGTCAGCGATGTGGCCCGGATCGAACTTGGAGCACAGAACGAGGATACCGAAACGCGCATCAACGGTCGCCCATCCGTCGGGATTGCGCTTTATCTCGCGCCGGACGCCAACGCCATTCAAACCGCGACCGCAGTCAGCCGAACGCTCGACCGGTTGGGCCATCGATTTCCGCCGGGACTTAAGGCGCGGGTCGTTTACGATTCGACCGTATTCGTCGACGACACCGTCCACGAGGTATTGTGGACGCTGGGACAGGCGTTCGTCCTTGTCATTCTTGTGGTGTTTCTGTTCCTCGGCAATCTGCGCGCCACCATCATTCCGGCCGTCGCCGTTCCGGTCAGCTTGATCGGTACTTTCGCGGTGTTGCTGCTGATCGGGTATTCGGCCAACACCGTCTCCTTGCTCGCCATGGTGCTTGCCATCGGCATCGTCGTCGATGACGCCATCGTCGTGGTCGAAAATGTCGAACGTGTTCTGGAGGAAGAGCCCGACCTGAGTCCGGCCGACGCGACCCTCAAGGCGATGAACCAGATCACGGGTCCAATCGTCGCGATAACCCTGGTACTGATGTCGGTCTTTGTGCCGGTCGCCTTCATTCCGAGCATCTCCGGGCAGCTTTTTCGCCAGTTCGCCGTGACCATCAGCATTGCCATGCTGATATCGGCCGTGGATGCGCTGACCTTGTCACCGGCGCTTTGCGCCGTCTTTTTGCGTTACGAAGGGAAAAAGCGCGGGCCGATGGCGCTGGTGCTGCGAGGCATCGATCGTCTCCGCGACGGTTATGGCGCCGCTGTCGTCCGACTTGTTCGCATCAGCTCGTTATCCATATTGCTGGTCGTTGTCTGTGCCGGCGGCATCTTCTGGCTGTCGAAGATCACGCCGACGAGCTTTTTGCCCGAGGAGGACCAGGGCGCATTCTTTCTGAACGTGCAGTTGCCTGATGGCGCATCGGTTTCACGAACCAGCGAGACCGTGCGAAAGGTGGAGCAAGTGCTGAAGGCCATGCCGCAGGTGCAGGACACTTTTGCGGTCGTCGGTTTCTCGCTGCTCGATGCCGCCAATGAAGCCAATACAGGCTTCCTGGTCGCCAAGCTGAAGCCGTTCGAGGACCGCCGCCGGGCGGAGGATTCGGCGCAGGCGCTGATCCGCAAGATGTTCGCGGAGGGCGAGCAGATCAGGACAGCCAGAATCGTGGCCTTCAACCTGCCGCCAATCATCGGTCTGTCGACCAGCGGCGGTTTCGAATATCAACTGGAGGCGCTTGAAGGACAGGATCCGGTCACGCTCGGCAGCGTTGTCCAGGCGCTGATCGGAGCAGCCAACCAGGACTCGCGGCTGGCCCGCGTCTTTTCGACCTTTACCGCAACGACGCCGTCGATCTACCTCGACATCGACCGCGACAAGGCGCAGGCGCTCGGTCTTGCCATGAACGATGTGTTCACGGCGCTGCAGTCGACGCTGGGTGGATTTTTCGTCAACAACTTCAACCTGTACGGTCGGACCTGGCAGGTCAACATCGAGGGCGAGTCGAAAAATCGCCGTGACCTCGATGATATCTGGCAGATTCATGTACGCAGCAAGACCGGCGAGATGGTGCCGATGCGTTCGATCGCCAACCTGCGATATATCGTGGGGCCACAGGTAATCACGCGCTACAATAATCGCCGTTCCATCACCATCAACGGCAGTCCGGCGCCCGGCGGTTCGTCCGGGGCCGCGCTGGCCGCCATGCAGGACGTTTCCGCCAAGACATTGCCGCCGGGCTACGACTTCGAATGGACGGGCACCGCCTATCAGGAACATGAGGCGAGTGGCCAGACCGGCCCGATCCTGACGATGGCGGTGGTCTTTGCCTTTCTCTTCCTGGTGGGCCTTTACGAGAGCTGGATGATTCCGATTCCGGTTCTGCTTTCCGTTGTGGTCGGCGTACTCGGCGCCTACGCCGGAATCATTGTCGCAGGGCTGACGCTCGACCTTTACGCACAGATCGGACTCGTCGTGCTGATCGCGCTGGCGGCCAAGAACGGCATTCTTATCGTCGAATTCGCACGAGAGCAGCGCGAACAGGGCACCGCTATTGCCGAAGCCGCAGTGCTTGGCGCGCGGATGCGGTTTCGCGCGGTGATGATGACCTCGATCGCCTTCGTCCTTGGCCTGGTGCCGCTGGTGTTCGCCCACGGCGCGGCGCAGATCAGTCGCCGCGATGTCGGCACGTCGGTTTTTGCAGGCATGCTGATCGCGAGCACAGTGGGGATCTTCTTGATTCCGATGCTCTATGTCGTATTCCAGCAACTGCGCGAACGAGACTTCGGGGGGCGGAGGCCGCGCAGCACCGCGCATCCCGGCGCGAAGCAATGAGCGTTCGGAAGCGGAATCTCCATGGCCCGACAAAGGGGGCCAACCGAATTGGTCAGGCCCGGATGTTCACGGCTTTGTCCCGAACCGCGGCAGTCTGACGTGCCGCGACACGATTCGAACGTGCGACCTTTGCCTTCGGGGGGCAGCGGCCAATCTGCTCTGCCTGAGGAGGAAACGCGCTCGGAAGTGTCAGTCACGGCGCGTGTAGGTGTGGCGTTTGCCGCAGGCGGAAAAGCGCAGCACCAGGTTGCGGATTGTAGGCGACGCCCCGGCATCGGTATAGTTGCAGATTTACTCAATCATGCTACGTACGCGGTCGCGGGTTTCCAGCCTCCCCTCGGCTTCGTGTGAGCGCAGGAAACCGAGCACGTCCGCACGCTTGATGTCCTGTGCACAGCTTGCCGAAGCCATCCTTGACGTAGCCCACGCGCAAAGACCGGGCGGCCACCTGCTGTGCTTGTCGAACTGGTGCCCCCGGCCGATAACACAACCGGAATCGAACCTGGCTCTGGCACGAAATCCCGTCGGGCGCGACCTAACAGAATATCGCGGGCCAAAGAAGGTTACTTCATTCGTACCCGGTGCATTATACCCCACGATGCCGAGCGAGACACTTACCTCGTGCTGGGACTTCGGGGATCGGCAAGCAAATCGGACATCTGCGCGCTCAAAGTGGCCACTATTTCCGAGCGCGCTCGCACAACTCAACTTTGCAACAGCAGGTTGATAATCCCTTGGCGCCCTATCGACCCAACTCGAGATGTCGGTCGAAAAATGGCAGGACGGAATCAAGCATGGCGTCCGATTTCCCCTCGATTTGCAAATGTCCGGCCGGCATCACGTGGCCATCCAAGCTTGCGGCCCAATGGCTCACATCTGGAAGGGTGTGGTCTTTCCCTCGAGGCGGTTGGTGGATATCAGAGCATGTTTGCGCTATAGCAGTCACGAGGGGCTGAATTCCGTTTTTGGTCGTAAGGCGTTGTTCGATGGCGGAGCCCTGAGATGGTATCTCCGGCGAGTCATGAGGGTGGGTTTGGCAGCCTTCAACCGGCCTGGGAGGATGGCGAACGCATCTTCTACAGGGGATGGCAGGAAGGGATTGATGGTCCCACGGCCGTATTGGTTGTTGTTCCCGCCGCCAATCCTCCGACCGCCGGCAGCCTCAGGCGCCTCGCCCACGAATTCGAATTGAAGGATGATTTGGCCGACGCCTCCTGGGCGGCGCGCCCGCTGGAAATGCTGCGCGAGCGTGGCCGGACCATGCTCGTGCTTAGCGATCCCGGAGGCGAGCCGTTGCACCATATGCTTGGTGCGCCGATGGAGGTGCAATCGTTCCTACGCATCGCCATCTCGCTTGCTTCCGCCATCGGCGGACTGCACGATTGCGGTATCGTCCACAAGGACATCAAGCCGGCCAACATCATCACGGATATCGCGGCTGGCCACGCCTGGCTTACCGGGTTTGGCAGCGCGACGCGTCTGACGCGCGAACGGCGGATGCCCGAACCGCCCGAAACCATCGCCGGCACGCTGGCTTATATGGCGCCCGAACAGACCGGACGCATGAATCGCTCGATCGACCCCCGCAGCGACCTGTACGCACTCGGCGTCACGCTTTACCAGCTGATCACAGGCGTGCTGCCGTTCACGGCGACCGATCCGCTGGAATGGGTGCATTGCCATGTCGCGAGGCGGCCGATGCCGCCGGCGGAGCGGGTGAGAGGGGTGCCCGGCGCAATCTCGGCCATCATCATGAAGCTGCTGGCCAAGACGGCCGAGGAACGCTACCAGACCGCCGCCGGCCTCGAGCGTGATCTACGGCACTGCCTTGCAGCATGGAAAGCGCAACGCCGGATCGAGGATTTCCCGCTCGGCGAACACGACGCGCCCGACCGGCTGTTGATTCCCGAGAAATTGTACGGCAGAGAGCGCGAGATCGAAGCCTTGCTGGGCTCGTTCGATCGCGTGGTCAGGCGCGGCGCACCGGAACTGGTCCTGATCTCCGGATACTCCGGCGTTGGCAAGTCCGCCGTCGTCCACGAGTTGCACAAGGCGCTGGTTCCGAGCCGCGGGCTGTTCGCCTCCGGCAAGTTCGACCAGTACAAGCGCGACATCCCCTATGCGGCACTCGCCGAGGCTTTTCAGAGTCTGATCCGGCAGCTTCTTGCAAAAAGCGACGCCGATCTGGCGCCCTGGCGTGACGCCCTCCGCGCAGCGCTCGACCCGCTCGGCCAGCTGATCATCGATCTTGTTCCCGAACTGCAATTGGTGATCGGCGAGCAACTGGCGGTGCCGGAGATTTCGCCGCAGGACGCGCAGCGGCGCTTTCAGCTTGTCGTTCGTCGCTTCATCGGGGTCTTCGCCCGGCCGGATCATCCGCTGGCGCTGTTCCTCGACGACTTGCAGTGGCTCGATACGGCCATGTTGGACCTGCTCGAGGATCTGCTAACCCGACCCGACCTCCGGCATCTGTTGCTGATAGGCGCCTATCGCGACAATGAGGTCGGCCCGACGCATCCGCTGCGGCAAAAACTCGATGCCATCCGCGAAGCCGCGCCGCGGGTGCAGGAGATCAGGCTGGCGCCGCTCGATCGTGAGGGCGTAGGCCAGCTCACGGCGGATACGCTGCGCTGCGCGCCGGAGCGCGCCGCGCCGCTGGCGGAGCTGCTGCACGAGAAGACCGGCGGCAATCCGTTTTTCCTGATCCAGTTTCTCTACGCGCTCGCCGAACAGGCGTTGCTGGTATTCGATCACGACACCGCGCAGTGGCGCTGGGATCTCGACGGTATCCATCTCAAGGGATACACCGAGAACGTCGCCGACCTCATGGTCGCCAAGCTGAGCGGACTGCCCGACGAGGTGCGCAAGCCTCTGCTCGGGCTGGCCTGCCTCGGCAACAGCGCCGAGTTCGCTACCCTTGCCCTCGTGCAGGGGACATCGGAGCCGCGGCTTCATGCCGATCTGCGCGAGGCCGTTCGTCTTGAGCTGATCGAACGTCTCGATAACGCCTACAGGTTCGTGCACGACCGCATTCAGGAGGCCGCCTATGGCCTGGTGCCGGTCGAAGGCCGACCGGCCCTGCATCTTCGCATCGGCATGACGCTGGCCAGACAGCTCACTCCGGATGAGGCGAGCGACAAGATTTACCTGATCGCGAACCAGCTGAATCGCGGCGTCACCGCCGTCAGCAGCGCGGTTGAACGTGAGAAGACCATCGCCTTCGATTTTTCAGCCGCGCAGCGCGCGCGGGCCGCCGCAGCCTACAGTGCCGCCATCGTCTATCTCGAGGTGGCACGCGAACTGCTTGGCGACGAATCGCATCCGCGGTGCGGCCCGACCGCCTTCGCGGTCGCCTTCCTGCGTGCCGAATGCGAATTCCTGGTCGGCCATCCGGATGCCGCGGAAGCGCAATTGCTGGTGCTGTCGCAGAGTAGCCCCAACATTCAGGCCAGCGCGGAGGTAACCAGGCTTCGGGCGAACCTCTATACGATGCGGGGGCAGCTGCCGCGTGGCATCGACGTCTGTCTCGAGTTTCTGCGCCAGGTCGGAATCCACTGGCCTGCTCATCCGACCGACCGCGAAGTGGATGAGGAGGGCCATCCGCTGCGAAGGCTGGCCGAGCAATTGTCCGATGATCGGCTCCATGCGTTGCCGCTGATGACCGATCCCGATCATCGCGCCACGATGCAGGTTTTCGCCGACCTTATCACGCCGGCTCTGCTGACCGATCTCAACCTGTCCAACATCGTGATTCTGGCAGCGGCGCGACTGACGCTGCAGCACGGGATCTATGAAGGGTCATGTTATCCGCTCGCGTGTGTGTTCAGCGTGTTCAACATCCGCTACGCAGAGCCGGAGCTTGGATTTCGCCTGGCGCAATTCGGGGTTTCCCTTGCCAACCGATGGCCGCAATTGAGATTGAGCGGGCGAACGCTCATGGTGTTCGGCCAGTTTGTGACGCCTTGGGCTCGGCCGATCCGGTCCGCGCAGCCGTTCATCCACCGCAGCCTGGAAATAGCTTCGGCGACTGGGGATCTGACCTGGGTGACCTACTCGCATCATGCGCTGATAACGTCGCGACTTTTCAGTGGTGACCCGCTGCCGGAAGTCTGCAGGGACGCGGAACAAGGGGTGGCATTTTCCGAAGGCTCGGGGTTCGAATTGCTGGGCTCGCAGTTGGCGGCGCAAAGGAACTTCGCGCTTGGCCTGATGGGGCGCGATCGCGAGAACAGCTTCGAGTCGGCCGACTTGGTCGTGCCTGTCCCGGCGGAAGGCGCGTCGTTGCAGCAAGTCTGCTTTCATCGGCTTCCGCGGATGCAGCTCCATGTGCTCGCCGGGCGCCATGATGCCGCGCTCGCACTGGCCGACGAGACGCTGTTCCGAAACATAAGGGCATATGCGGAGTCGGTGGAATACCGGTTTTATGCGGCGATCGCCCACGCGGCCGCTCATGACTCTTCGCCGGACGAACAGCGCGAAATGCACCTCGACAGCCTCCGTCACCATCATCGCGAAATCACGATCCGGTGCGCGCGCAATCCAGCGAATTTCGCTGCTCGCATGTCGCTGCTGGCCGCGGAGATCGCCCGCATCGAAGGCCGCGAGCTGGAGGCCGAACAGCTATTTGAGGAGGCGATCCGTCAAGCCCGGGAAACCGGGTTCGTGCAGATCGAGGCGATCGCCGCGGAGTGTGCGGCCCGGTTCTACGAAGCGCGCGGCATTCGAACCGCCGTTCTCGCCTATCTGACCACTGCACGTAATTGTTATTTGCGGTGGGGTGCCGAAGCCAAGGTGCGGCAACTGATGCGGATATATCCGCAGTTGCAGGAGAGAGAGTCCGTGCTGGGCCCGACCAGCACGATCGGGACGCCGCTCGACCACCTGGATCTTGTTACGGTCCTTAAAGTGTCGGAAGCGGTTTCGGGCGAGATCGTGCTGGAGAAGCTGATCGACACGCTATTACGGACGGCGGTCGAGAGCGCAGGCGCGGAACGCGGGCTATTGATTTTGCCGCGGGGGACCGAGCTGCGAATCGGCGCTGAAGCGATCACTAACGACGCTGCGATTACGATTACCCTTCGTGACCAGCCGGTTAATGGCGCCGAGATAGCGGAATCGATCGTCTTGTACGCTGCGCGGACCCAGCAACCCGTTGCCCTCGACGATCACCTGATGGAGAGCATATTTGCCAATGACGGCTATCTCCGACGCAAGCAGGTCCAGTCGGTCCTGACCCTGCCTCTTGTGAAGCACGACAGGCTGGTCGCGCTGCTCTATCTCGAAAACAATCTCGCTCGGCGGGCGTTCACGCCGCCGCGACTCACTGTCCTGAAGTTTCTTGCCTCCGAGGCCGCGACGTCGCTCGACAACGCGCGCCTCTATCGCGAGCTTCAGGAGCGCGAATCCAGAATCCGCCGTCTGGTCGACTCCAATGTCATTGGAATCCATATCTTCGATGAGGAGGGCGTCATCGTCGATGCGAATCGTTCCTTCCTCATGAGTATTGGATACGACCGTGAGGATCTGATCGCGCGCCGGTTACGTTACATCGATCTGACTCCGGCGGAATGGCGTGAACGCAGCATCCGCGCTCAAGAAGAAATGAAGATGACGGCGGCTGTTCAGCCCTTCGAGAAGGAATATTTACGCAAAGACGGTAGCCGCGTGCCGGTCCTCGTCGGCTCGGCTGCGTTCGACGAGCAACGGGACAAAGGCGTCACCTTCGTCCTGGACTTGAGCGAGCGCAAGCGCGTCGAAGCGGAGGCGCGCGACAGCGAGCGACGTTACCGCGAGGCGCAGACGGAGCTAGCGCATGCCAACCGCGTTGCGGTGATGGGGCAATTAACCGCATCGATCGCCCATGAGTTAAACCAGCCGATCGGGGCGGCCGTCACCTATGCCAATGCCGCGTTATCCTGGCTCCGGCGCTGTCCTCCCGATCTGGAGGAGGTCCGGCAGGCCCTCGGCTTCATCGTCGAAAGCAACGTAAGGGCAGGCGAGGTTATCGATCGGACCCGCGCTCTGGTAAAGAAGGCGCCTCCGCGGCAGAACAGACTCGAAATCAACGAGGAGATCCTTGAGGTCACGGAATTGGTGCGTGGCGAGATGGCCAAGAACGGCATCTCGATGAGGACGCATCTCGCGGAGAATTTGCCGACCGTCTGGGCCGACCGTGTTCAGATTCAACAAGTGATGCTCAATTTGTTGATCAATGCGATCGAAGCCATGAGCGGAACAAGCGAAGGTGCGCGCGAATTGCTGATCAGCACCGAGCGGTCGCGCTCCGGAGCCGTGCTGGTGGCGGTCCGGGATTCCGGGCCCGGATTTCCCCCCGAATGTGCCGAGCGGCTGTTCGAATCTTTCTACACAACCAAACCCGGTGGCCTGGGCATGGGGCTGTCGATCTGCCATTCGATTATCGAGGCGCATGACGGGAAATTATGGGCCAGTGCGAACCTGCCACGTGGCGCCGTCGTGCAATTTACGCTGCCTGCGCTCGCGCCGCAGGCAGAAAGGAAATAGCGAGGGGAGCGGGTTCTCTTGCCGGAATTCCACGGCTTTTCAGCGGTAGTCCAGCCGGAATATCTTCGGGACTGTTGAGGTTTATGGAACGAAGGCGGAAGCGGCACGATGAGGAAAAAAGATGTATCTTGTGCAACCGCGATTTTTGCCCGGCAACGCCCGACCGTGCTGGTCGTCGATGATGATCTGCGCACGCGTGGCGCACTGAGCAGCCTGTTTCGCTCGGTTGGCCTCGGCGTACAGGCCTTCGCGTCGGCGGCGGATATGCTGAAATATCCGATACCCTCCGCCCCGAGCTGTCTTGTGCTGGACATCATATTGCCGCAGCTCGACGGTTTTGAGCTGCAAGTCGAATTGGGCCGCCTTGGCAACCGAATCCCGATTATCTTCATGACAGGATATGGCGATATCCCGATGTCGGTGAGGGCGATGAAGGCCGGAGCGATCGACTTTCTGACCAAGCCGTTTCGCGACCATGAGATGCTCGAGGCGGTAACCAGGGCGCTCGATCGGGATCAAAAGCGGCGCGCCGAAGAGCGGCGCGCCGAACAGGTCAAATCCAGATTTGATACATTGACCGCGCGTGAGCGCCAGGTCATGTCGCTGGTGACGGCGGGTCTCATGAACAAGCAGGTGGCGAGCGAAATCGGCATCAGCGAAAGGACGGTGAAGATCCACCGTGGCCACGTCATGCGGAAGATGGGCGTGGAGTCGCTGGCTGACCTGGTGCTGATCGCCGAATCTCTCGGGGTTCGCTGGCGAAGACGCAACACTAGCACCTAGGTTGTATTGTTTCGTCGCCGTCGCATGGCATTATCCGTAAACGCGATCGATAGACGCGGATCATCGAACGTCTCTGGATGACGATACGAGTGACGGATAAACCGCTTATAGTGATCGTGGACGACGACGTCGTCTTTCGCGCGGCCCTGCAAAATCTCGTAAGGTCGCTTGGTTGGAACGCTCAGGCGTTCGCGTCGGCCGAAGCGTATTTGCAATCGTCGCTGGTGAATCAGACGAGCTGCCTGATCGCCGATATGCAGATGCCGAAAATGAACGGCCTTGAGTTGCACGAGCGCCTGTCGGCTTCGGGATTCGACATACCGGTCATTTTCATAACTGCCTATCCGGAGGAGACCGTCAGGGCACGGGCGCTGAACGCAGGCGCGGTCTGCTTCCTCCACAAGCCGCTGGACCTGCAGGGTCGACGGCTCGCCGAATGTGTCGAGAAGGCACTAAGCAGGCGAGGGGGGCATCCCTCGCCATGAACCGGCTGAAGAGTCTCAACGTTCGACCTTGAACCAGATGTCGGTTTGCAGGACTGCTTCGCGTGTCCGGTTTCTCGCCCGGTCTTGCCTCGCCGATCCAGCGCGGGGGCGAGATTTATTTGGTCGAAGCGGCGCACGGCGTAGGCACGGGGCTGTCGATCCGCTGCTCGATCATCGACGCGCGCGGCGGGCTGTTGTGTGTGACCGCCGACAGGGGCCGCGGCGCCGCCTTTCAGTTCACGGTGCCGTCGGATCCGGGCGTGACGGCCGACCACTCAAGTGCCGAGCAGTAGCTGGAACACGGAAACCGTGGGCCATCGGGTCCGCAAACGTCATGGATGCGGCCGAGTCATGCGATCTCCGCGTTTCGTGATGTTACGGAAAGTTACGAATAAACTATCCTTCGGCGGCTGGTCGGCTGAAAGCCGTTTTCTCTCGCGGCGAAGAGTCCGCGATCGCGGCGTGCCCAAGGGATCGATCAAGAAATGAAACGGGAATCAGCAATGAGGACGGACTTGCCTGCTGCCTCCCCGGTTAAAGCTGAGGGGGATCCGACCGTATTCGTTATCGATGACGACCCGCTCACGCTCGGCGCGCTCAGCAGCCTGTTCCGTTCGGTTGGACTTGGCGTGAAGGCCTTCGCATCGGCAACCGAGCTGCTGGAATATCCGTTGCCTGCTGTTACGAGCTGCGTCGTCTCCGATATCAGACTGCCGCGGCTGAGCGGCTTCGACCTGCAGGCCGAGCTGGGCCGGCTCGGCATCAACATGCCGATCATCTTCATCACCGGCCACGGCGACGTTCCGATGTCCGTCAAGGCCATGAAGGCCGGCGCGTTCGATTTCCTGACCAAGCCGTTTCGCGAGCAGGATTTGCTCGACACGGTGGCCAAGGCCCTCGAGCGAGACCAGATGCGCCGCAGCGAGGAAAGGTACAATTCTCGACTGCGCGAGCGATTTGAGTCCTTGACGGCGCGCGAACGCCAGATCATGGCGATGGTAACGGCCGGGCTCTTGAACAAGCAGGTGGCCGACAAGGTTGGCATAAGTGAAGTTACCGTGAAGATGCATCGTGGCCACGTCATGCAGAAAATGGGGACGCGATCGCTCGCCGATTTGGTGTTTTTTGCGGAGAAACTTGGAATCCGCGGATGGGAAATGAAAGGTTAGCGCCGGGCGGCATTTACCCCTCCCCGGAGCACTTCGCGCCGGAGCGCTCCCATCGCCGGTTTGCGACCGACAGACCGAGCGAAGAGGACGCCCGGTCGTCGCCCTCAACCGAGCGCCTCCACGGATTGGCGGATTATTTCCACCACATCGTCGGGAGATGTAACGAGCGGAACGTGATCGACCTGTCGCGAAGTGATGTGGGCCTTCATCCGGTTCGCCATAAAGTGCTGCGTTTGAGGATTGATCATCCGGTCTTCCTCGGCGATCAGGAACCAGGATGGCCTCGTTTTCCAGCCCGGCTTCGGCACCGGTTGTTTGATGCAGACGACGTCGATCGGGCGCTGCGTAGCATAGAGCAAGTGCGTTTCCGCGGGCGCGGCGTGTTGTGCGAACGCCTTGCCGAAGTCGCCCTCAGCCATCCAGATCAGGCCATTGGCATCCGGCGCGAGTTTGGCCGTGTCTGGATGCGCCGGCAGGCGGTAGAACACGTCGCCCACAGTCTCGCCTTCGTCCGGCGCCAGCGCCGCGATGAAAACCAGCGATTTGACCCTCTCGTTTGCGGACGACGAAATAACGGCGCCAGCGTAGGCATGCGCCGCCAGGATCACAGGTCCCTCGGTTCGCTCGATTGCCCGATCTAGCGCAGCAACGTCGTCATTGAAGGTGTTGAGCGGCAAGGGAGCCGCTATCACCTGCAACCCCATCGACTGCAATGGCCGAATAACCGCGCTCCAGCTCGATCCGTCGGCCCAGGCGCCATGCGCGAGGATGATCGTCGCGCGGCCCTTCATTTTGTTCGTGGCCGCCGCTTTCTGCGTCTTCGCGGCATCGGAGGCGGCGCGCGCCCGACGCGATAGAACGGCCGATGTCAGGGTCGCGCCGGAAGCTGTCGCAAGTGTGCGGAGCACGGCGCGACGCTCGATGTCTGTCTTTCTTGTCATATCTTCTTGGTCTCCATGGGTATGCTGTGGTGACGGCCGTCGAAACGCAGGGCCGTCGCGCCGGTGGCAACGACCCGTTTCCGGCATCAGGACGCCAGAAATTTTGTCAGGAGTTCCGTCGTCTCGGTGGGGTTCTCTTCGGGAAAAAAGTGGCCTCCCTTTATGGCCTGTCCCTGGACGTTGTCGGCCCACCTGCGCCAGATTCCCAATGCGCCGCCGTCCTTTTCGTAGAACGTATCGAGCGGACCGCCCGCCGACCACAGATGCAGCATCGGGCAAGCTATCTTCCGAGATTGCTCGCGATCTCTTTTGTCATGCTCAACGTCGATGCCTGCAGCCGCCCGGTACTCCTCGCAGACCGCATGCACCCGCTCCGGATCGCGATACGTCTCCAGGTATTCTGCTTTTATTTCGGGCCCGAAGGAGCCTTCGCCCAACGGGTTGTCGAATGCAGCGTCGGGCGCGCCCAAGAGGTATTTTTCCGGAAGCGGTGGTTTCTGCATGAGGAGGCTCCAAGGCCACCAATTCATGGCGAACTTTGCGTCGGCGCGGGCCCATGCCTCCGAGATCGGGATGACATCGAACACGGCGAGACGCTGCACATTCTGCGGATGATCGAGTGCCAGGCGATAGGAGACGCGGCCTCCACGATCGTGTCCGACGAGGTCGAACTTGGAGAATCCAAGCTTATCCATGACTGCGACCAACTCGCTCGCCATCGCCCGCTTGGAGTAGGGGTAGTGATCCTCGGCGGAGGAAGGCACGCCGCTGCGGCCATAGCCGCGAAGGTCGACGCAAATCACGGTGTGGTCACTAGCGAGCTGCGGCGCCATATGGCGCCACATCAGGCTCGTTCGGGGGAAGCCATGCACCATGAGCAGCGGCGATCCCCTACCGTAGCGTCTGATGAAGATGGTGTTGTCACCCACCCGAATTTCGGCTGTCTCGAAATGATCGGAATCAGGCGCTTTTGTTTCGCCGGCCGATTGAGCTGCGGCGTGTCGCGAGAGAGCCGCCGAGGTTACGGCGGCGCCGGACGCGACGGTCATGGCGCGGAGCAGCGTGCGACGTTCGATGTCAGTCGTTGCCATCTGTCATGATCTCCCTGAGAAGGTTGCGGAGCATTTGTGGGCCGCGTTTGTCGCCGAGCTGGTTGAGCTATGACGCAGCTGCGTCCCGCGGAAGCATCGGCCCGCCCATGGACTTTCATTCTCGCGCGGGGCCGGCGCGGTTACGGGTCCGGGCAAAAAAAATCGCCTGTCGTCTCGCCGGCCGACGCGAAAATGTGGTTCGCACGAGCAACCGTCGGGGCCGCTGCCCGGCTTCAATTTCAGGACCAGCAGCTCTGCCAATTTTGGCCTGACTTTTATTGCGCTCACGAGCTTGATCTCTTCCGATCGAATGCCCAATCAACGCCAGAGCTTGATCAATTGCGTCGCCACGCTTGGAAGATCCGGCCCCACCGCCGCCGGCGCCGGCCAACCGGGCACCTCCAGCACGGAAGTCGGGGCATTGCCGGGTCTGGCAATAAGCGCCGACTGGCAACCGGCGTTTTGCGCACCGACGTTGTCCCACACATGGGCAGATATCAGGCAAATCTCGGCGGTCGGAACGTTCAGTTCTTCGGCAACCATGTGGTAGGTCTGTGGCGCCGGCTTGTATCGACGCACGCGATCAATACTGAACAGCCGTTCGAAGAACCCATTGATGCCGGCATGCCCCAACTGCTTGACCTGCGCGTCAGGCGGAGAGTTCGTCAACGTGACCAGACGGAAGCCGGCGTCTTTCAATTGTTTGAGCCCTGATGGCACATCCGCGTGCGGAGGCATCGTGGCTGACAGCGCGTCCAATTCGTCGATGTCGGCCGGTTGAATCGAGACGCCATGGACCGAGCCGATCAGTTTCAGAACCGCCCGGGACAATTCGAAGAATGGCGTGTAGGGCCCTCCCGCCAGGGTTATCGCCTCCGAATAGAGGACGAGCTGACAGTACCATTCGTTCACCATTTCGCCGTCGCCGAACAGTCGCTTGAACAGCGGTTGAAGATGATTGATGTCGAGCGTCGATTCGTTGACATCGAACGCCAGGATCGATGGCATTACTGCGCCGCGCTTGCTTTCCTGAGCCCGTGCGATTTGGGTTCGTCCGACGAGGCCCGCGGTGAGGCCGCTAGTTGCGGCGGTTCCGAGTCCCGCAAGCAGCTTGCGGCGGCGCGACGAGAAGCTGACATTGTCGATCATGGCTGATTCTCCCGTGGATTGGTTGCCGTGATGTTGGAACAAGAGACGCGCCAGTCAGATTGCAGCGCTGATTTGCTCGGCTGCGCGCGGTCGGCTCGGGACCCTCTCGGCATCCCTGCTGGACGTGGGTATCCGTAGGAAATCCTGTTTCAGCAGATAGAAGGACACCGCAAGCAGGACCAAATCCTTCATCAGGAACGGCACCGGCCCGGCCATCGCCGGGAACCCGGCCGCCGGATCCCAACCACCCGGAATGAACGGGATGATCGTAAGCGTCGTAAAGAAGGTCACGGTTGAACCGAGGGCGCCAAGGGCTCCGATCCTCTTGTCCCAGAATCCGGCATACAGCAGCGCGAAGATGATCCACTCCGACGCGCCGAGGAAGCGCGCGCCGCCCCGGATTCCGAAAGCCGGATAGAGCCAGAAAATGAAGGGGCTGTGGCTGATAAAGGGAATCATCAGTTGCGCCCCATACTGGTGCCACTTGGTGTAGCTGAAGGCCGCGAAGATGTAGACCATCGCGGCACGCAGCAGATGGTATTCGAGATTGTCGCGGAGCAGGCCGAGCGCGGTCATTGCGGTTGCGATGAGCCGGATCAGATGGTTGGTTGCGCCGGCGCCGCCGGCCCTCACGACATCTTGCTTCAACAAGTAGAAGGAGGCCGCGAGCAGCACGACATCCTTGACCAGGAACGGGATGTTATTGGTCATCGCCGGAAAGCCGCCGGCAACCTCGTCCCAGCCGTTCGGCATGAAAGGAATGATCGTAACAGTAGCCACGAAAGTGCCGCATGATCCAAGTGCGCCAAGGACTCCTGCGGTCCTGTTCCAAATCCCCCAGAACAACAGCAGGCAAATCGCCCATTCCGTGATGCCCAGAAATATGCTGGCTCCGCGGATGCCGAAGACGGGATACATCCACGAAATCAGCGGACCGTTGCCGATAAAGGGGATCAAGACCTGGGCCTCGTACTCAAACCATTTCTGATATCCGAACGACAGGAAGATGATCAGCATCGACGCCCGAATGAGATGGTAATCGAGGTCCGCCTTGAGGAGACCTGACCTGGTCACTACGCGCGAGAGCTGGTTCATCATTGTCGTCTCCTCGTTGTTGAACTTGCGGTCAGGCTGTCGTCGTCATTCTCGGATGAAGAATCGCTGCCTTGTCCTGTCGCGGCGCATCAGCAGACCCGACCCATTCAACTGACTACGTTCGCGGGCCGGGCAGCTTTGGTTACAGCCTGTGTCGCGCGCATCCGCCGGCTTATTCGAATTCGCGGCGATATACCGTGGCAGTCCAGCCGGTTGTTTTTCGAAAGGCACCGCTGAACGAACTGATCCGGGCATAAGCCAGGCCGACAACGTTTCTGGTGTGCTCTTGCCTGATCCGGAAGCCAATCGACGGACGTCACGAGACCAGCGCGGTCAGCTTTTTCAGGCCACGATGGATGTTGATCTTTACGAGTGATGCGGATTGCCCGGTTGCGCCGGATGCACGGGCGATGCTGAGGCCCCTCAGCTTCACGAGTCGGATCACGCTTGCTTGCGCCGGCTTCAGCCGGCCGAGTAGATTATCCAGCGCGGCGGCGCTTATCGCGGCCTCGCCATGATCCTCGATTGCGATTTCGTCATCGAGCGAGAGCGCGGCGAATCGGGACGCGTCACGAATACGATCGATCCATTTGTAACGTGCGATCGCCATCGCCCACGCCCCGAACGGCCTCGACGGCTGGTAAGTGTGCCGCTTGTTGTGGATCGCCAGCAGGGCGTCTTGCGTGGCGTCTTCGGCTGTGGGGCCGGGGAGTCGTCGCGCGTAGAAACCACGTAGCCATCGGTCTAATTCCCGGAGCAACTGCTCATAGGCATCGCTGTCGCCGGCTTGCGCGGCGGTCATGAGACGGCCCCATCGTTCCGAACGGCAGCTCCAGCTCTCCGCTTGCGCTGCTGTTCGTGTTCTGTGTTCGGGCGAAGAGGGTGTCCGTGCACGGATATGCATGTCGTTGTATCCCGCGAAGAAAAATGCACCTGCATGGAAGTGCAGCCCAATGCTGGGCGGGAACATGCTTTCGGCCGCGAACCCGGACAAGCTCTCGGTTCTGATGCCAGAACCCATACGTTGGTATGGGATTGTGGCGCTCCGGGCTGACCCGAAGTGCGCCTTTGTCGCCCGGAAGACCGCTGATCAAACCCGCGCTGCAACTGTTTGGTAGCCCAATGGGTTGGAGCAATGGTCAAAAGTGGAACATGGCCGCCGGCTGCGAGTTCGAATGAGCCGTCGAAATAATCCCGTCGGCTGTAACCGCTCTGGCCGCGCGTCCGAATAATTGGATGTACGCGGATGCAATGGCGCCGCGAACTGCCAGTTTCGGGAACGGGACGGTTCCTTTGATCGCGGGGCTGGGCGCAGAACGGAACTCCGGGAAGGAACTCGCATGGCGACGAGAAAAATGACCCCGACGGCGGTGCGAAGGCGCGAATTCCTTGCTGGAACGGCGCTGCTGCTGTTCAGCGCCACATCTGTTCGTGCTGCGACCATCTCGGGACAGCTGCCATGGAGACCCAATGCGGGAAGTCCGCCCGCCGGGGTCAAGCTCGGGCCCTGGGAGTTCTTCACCGGCGAAGAGGGCCGCGCGATGGAAGCCATCGCCGATTGCGTGATCCCGCCTGATCCGGAAACACCCGGCGGCAGGGAGGCGGGCTGCGCGGTCTTCATCGATCGGCAGCTTGCCGGTCCCTACGGCCAGCAGGACGGACTCTATATTCGGCCTCCCTTTCTGACGGGAACGAAAAGTCAGGGGTCCCAATCCGAGGCGGGACCGGCGCAGAAGTACCGCGAGGCGCTGGGCTCGTTCGATCGGGCCTGCAAGTCGAAATATTTCGGCAAGGCGTTCGCTGATCTGTCTGCGGCCGAGCGGGATGCGGCCCTGAAAGGGCTGGAAAGCGGCGACCTGAAGCTGGACGGCGCCGACGGCAAGGCATTCTTCGAGCAGGCCATCAAGGACATCCAGATGGGGTTCTTCGCCGACCCGATCTATGGCGGCAATCGCGACATGGTGGCGTGGAAGATGATCGGCTATCCGGGCGCCCGCTACAATTATCTCGATTGGGTCAACCGTCACAACGAACGCTTTCCGCTCCCACCGGTCAGCATGACCGGCCGCGCGGAATGGACCTCTCAGCCCCGGTGAAATCGCACATGCCACGCAAGCTTCCGAAAAAAGATGTCGTGATCATCGGGTTCGGCTGGACCGGAGCCATCATGGCCAACGAACTCACCGAAGAAGGTCTCGAGGTCATCGCGCTCGAGCGCGGTCCCTGGCGTGACGCGCCGACCGACTTCCCGCCGGGCTACATGCAGGACGAGCTTCGCTACCGGGTCCGGCACGAACTATTTCTGCGGCCCGATCAGATGACGTTCACGTTTCGCAACAAGATCGACCAGACCGCGCTGCCGATCCGTTCGTGGGGCGCCTTCATGCCCCCTAACGGCGTCGGCGGCGGCGGCGTGCACTGGAATGCCGAGATGTGGCGCTTTCTGCCATCCGACTTCGTTCTGAAGACGCATCTCACCGAGCGCTACGGCAAGGATTTCTTGCCCGAGGACATGACGATTCAGGACTGGGGCATCACCTATGACGAACTCGAACCACACTATGACCGGTTCGAGTACCTGTGCGGTACCTCGGGCACGGCCGGAAATCTCAATGGGAAAATCCAGGAGGGCGGCAACCCCTTTGAAGGACCGCGGTCTCGACCCTATCCGACACCGGCGCAGGCCCAGCCGTTCAGCCACACTTTATTCGGCAACGCCGCGCGCGAACTTGGCTACAAGCCATTTCCTCAGCCGTCCGGCAACCTTTCGCAGGCCTATACCAATCCGCTCGGCCTGCAAATGGGACCGTGCACCTATTGCGGCTTCTGCGAGTGGTTCGGTTGCAGCAACTACTCCAAAGCCAGTCCGCAGACCACGATTCTTCCCTACCTGATCCGTAAACCGAATTTTTCGGCGCGCGACAATTCGGAAGTCCTCAAGATCAATGTCGACAGGTCAGGCAAGCATGCGACCGGTGTCACCTTCGTCGATACCAGTGGCGAGGAATGGGAGCAGCCCGCCGATCTCGTGATCCTGTCGGCGTTCTCGCTGTTCAACGTCCAGCTTCTGCTGCATTCGAAGATCGGGGTGCCTTACGACCCGGCCTCAAATACGGGGGTGATCGGGCGCAACTACACCCATCAGACGATCTCGACCGTGAACGGTTTCTTCGACCACAAGAAGTTCAACTTCAATCCCTTTATCGCCTCCGGCGCCATCGGCATGTGCATCGATGAGTTCAACGGCGATAATTTCGATCATGGTCCGCACGGCTTTGTCGGCGGCGGATATGTCGGTCAGGTGCAGACCGGCGCGAGACCGATCGAAAGCACGCTGACGCCGCCCGGTACCCCGAAATGGGGCGCGGCATGGAAGAGCGCGGTGCGTGACAACTATCTAAGCACGGTCAAGCCGGGTACTGGCGTCCACGGCAGCTCTTATGCCTATCGCGACGTCTATCTGGGACTGGACCCCACCTACAAGGACCGCTTCGGGCGCCCGCTGATGCAGATCACGATGGATCTGCACGACAATGAGGTGAAGCAGAACCGCTTCCTGACCGACAAATTCGCCGAGATCATCAAGGCCATGGGTGCGGATCATGTCGCGAAACAATATCGGACCGCGCCCTACGACATCACGCAATATCAGACCACCCATGTCAACGGCGGCGCCGTGATGGGCGTCGATCCCTCGACCAGCGCGCTCAACCGCTATCTGCAGAGCTGGGACGTGCCGAACCTGTTCGTGCTGGGCGCCAGCGCTTTCCCGCAGAACGCCGGTTACAACCCGACGCTGACCGTCGGCGCGCTCGCGTATTGGGCGGCCGCGGCGATTCGCGAAAAGTATCTGAAAAATCCCGGGAGATTGGTCGATGCTTGAGAAAAAGGGCATTGCCGGCCTCCTTGGAGGCGTCGCAGCGCTGTGGTTCGCGATGATGCCGAGCACGAGAGCCGACGCTTCCGATCCGCAGGAATTCACCGAGATCGAGCGGGGTCGTTATCTTGCCATCACGTCGGACTGCGCGAGCTGCCATACGGTTCCCGGCGGAAAGCCGTTCGCGGGCGGCCGGCCGATCGAAACCCCATTCGGCAATATCGTTGCTCCCAATATCACGCCGGATCCGGAGACGGGAATCGGCGCGTGGAGCGAGGAAGCGTTCGACGCGGCGGTCCGAAAGGGCGTTCGGCCCAACGGCGCGCGTCTTTATCCGGCAATGCCCTATAACGCATACACCAAGATGTCGCGCGCCGACGTTGATGCGATCCGGGCGTATCTCAACTCGGTTGATCCGGTCAGCAACGCCGTGGTCGCCAACACCCTGCCATTTCCGTTCAACATCCGCGCAACCATGCGGGTCTGGGACGCGCTGTATTTCAAGGCAGGTGAATTCAAGCCTGATCCGGCCAAATCCGCCGAGTGGAATCGCGGCGCATTTCTTGTCGACGGTCCGGCCCATTGCGGGGCCTGCCACACGCCGAAGACGTTTCTCGGTGGCGATCGCACCGATCACTACCTGCAGGGCTCTTATTTGCAGGGCTGGTCTGCGCCGGACATCACCAATGACAAACACACGGGATTGGGTGAGTGGAGCGCCGAGGACGTCGCGAGCTACCTGAAGACCGGTCACAATCGCATCTCGGCCGCTACGGGTCCGATGGCCGAAGCCGTGTCCCTGTCCACGTCGCATATGACCGACGAAGACACCAGGGCGATTGCGGCCTATCTGAAGTCGTTGCCGGGAAAGGCAAGCATCGAGACGCCGTTGCCGGCGAATAGTGCGACGATGAGCGCCGGCAACGCGATTTATCGTGATCAATGTTCGGCGTGCCATGGAATCGAGGGCAAGGGCGTTGCGAGACTTTTCCCATCGGTGGCCGGTTCCTCGATGGTGAGATCGAACGATCCCACCACGGCGATACGGATAGTGCTGCGGGGCGCGCGCAGCGTAGGGACCCGCGCGGAACCTACGGCACCTGGCATGCCCTCGTATGGATGGCAACTCGACGACGGACAGGTCGCAGCCGTTCTGAACTACATCAGGAATTCCTGGGGTGGTGCCGCGCCGGCCATCGACGCAAAGGACGTCAGCCGCGTCCGATCGGACACCGCTTTGCGGCCCGATTGAGGTTGCGATCGTGGCGCCATTCGACGCGAGCAAGCAAAGGAAGGTCAGTGGTGCTCGGAATTCCAAGACGCTATTCGCATTTCCTGTTTGCCGTCATGCAAGCCGCGTTGACCAGCGCTATCGCGGCCGCGACCGCAAGCGTCAACCTGCTCGCGCAGAGCATGTTTCTTCGGCACTGGCTCCAATCGTGGCTGCTCGCGTGGTTCCTGATGCTGCCGGTCGTGATCTTCTTTGCGCCGCTTCTCAATCGATTCTCGGTCCTGTTGACACAACCCGACCGGCCCAAGCCAAACGCCGGTTGAGCGAAAACGACAGATGAGGGAGCCATGAAGAATGCAGTCGCAATCGTTACCGGTGCCAGCCAGGGCATTGGCCGGGCCACCGCCATCAGGCTGGCGCTAGATTTCTCCGGCGTCGTGCTCGTCGCGCGCAACGGCGCGAAACTCGAGGAAACCGCCAATGAGGTGAAGGCCAGACCGCCCCCGCGGGCGTGACC